>ERZ1026776.3-NODE-3-length-222972-cov-17.404316_pt1 | contig 222972 bp, 190 predicted proteins | sample MGYA00380125_ERZ1026776 | MGnify/ENA primary metagenome ERZ1026776 (study PRJEB33269, sample SAMEA4719761) | human gut metagenome | biome: human-associated habitat; feature: organic feature; material: feces | place: Cameroon | collected 2013-10 ...
CCGGACTTTTTGAATTGGAGGTAAATATGGATAATAAAGAATTGGAATTTGAACTATTGACAAATAAAGAAGATAAACGCAATAAACTGATCACACTCACACCGAAAGGCAAGGCTTATGCAAGTGAAATTATTGAAGCACTGCATAAAAGAGAGCTTTGTGTGATGATTTACAGGCAAAGAGATTTGAGATTGAAACTGTAGCGGTTGGTGTTCCAGTGATGGAAACTTCCGGATTAACAGGAGATGGTCTACAGCAAATAAAGTCATACCTGCAGAAAACAAAGACAGTAGCGTTCATTGGTTCTTCGGGTGTAGGAAAATCAACATTGATCAATAGATTGCTTGGTGAAGAATGTCTGAAAACCAATACACTTAGAAAAGATGACAAGGGAAGACATGATGAATTGCCAGTTTATAAATCAAACAATAAAAAGAAACCTTTGAATAATCAGTAATTGTGGGGTAGTAAAATTTGACACTGCCGCTGGTGAAAAGGAGAAAAAAGAATGAGCAAATTTGATTTAGATGTTTTGCACCAGACTATAAGTGATACTCAGTCAAACATATGTCAGGCTGTGATTGTGAAGGAAGGAAAATTAATCTACGCTGATACATAGAAGAAATACAAACAAGTAATGTGATGCTGATAGTTATATACGCTCATAAAATGTGAAAAATGAAAGATTGTCAAATGTAAAAAATTACGATAAAATACAAGGCGATTTTATTTGTATTGAATGAAATCTGATGTAGATGGAGGAGACAGACGAAACGATGAGATTTCTTCAGAAACAATATAATAAAAAATGGATGCTGCCATTGATGACTTTTATAGTTGGGTGTTTAATTTTGACAGCGTTTTTATATCATTCTTATGAGACAAACCGAAAACAGGTGCGGACGATTACGGAGTTGAACGCAAGCACCTATGCGGAACAACTACGCGAAGATATGAATCGCGGGGTTGCTATTACCGATGCACTGAAAGCAATTATAATCAGCGGGAATGGAACAATCGATAATTTTGAAAAGGTATCTGAGAATCTGATGTCAGATTTTGTTCAAAGCATACAGATTGCACCGGATGGGGTTGTTACGGAGATTTACCCGGAGGAAGGAAATGTGGCAGGAAAGATAGATCTGCTTCATGATGAAAGCCGTGGGGAAATCTGCCGCTATGGAAGAGATAACAACTGTGTAACTATGCAGGGACCTTTTGATTTAAAGCAGGGCGGCCGTGGAATAGCAGTTCGCAATCCTGTCTATCTTGAGGCGGCGGATGGGAATCCTGTATTCTGGGGATTTACCATTGTGATCATCCGGGTTCCGGAAATTTTTGAAGAGTCGGTGCGTGCTCTTACGGATTTTGGATATGATTACTGTCTGACCAAGACGGTTTCTCCGCTTTCGGAAGAATGTGAGCGAATATCCTTCTCGAAAGAGAATCTGGCAGATCCGGTTACATATACGTTTGAATTCGGAGGTTGTACATTTTATCTGGCAGTCACGCCTAAAGATGGATGGGATCAAGGGCGGAAGATACTTCCGAATCTGGTTCTTGGATTCTTCATTGTATTATTTTTGACAGGATTGGTGATCGTCATTCTTGTAATCGAATTCCATCGGGAAGCTTTAAAGAAAATGGCAATCACAGATCCGCTAACCGGACTTTTAAACCGGAAGGGGTTTGAGGAACAAATCGAAAGTGCAATAAAGGATACCCCGGATATACATTGTGTGGGAATTCAAACAGACATTGATGACTTCAAATTTATCAATGATATGTATGGACATGAAGCGGGTGATGCCGCGCTTAGGATATTTGCGCAGAGTATGCGGAATATTTTTGAAAAGGATGCGATTCTATGCAGAAATGGTGGCGATGAATTCTCGGCGGTTCTGATAGGGATGACGGAGGCAGAAGCGAAGGAAAAAATCGAGAAATTCACCTTGCAGCCAAGATGTATCACACAGAATGGAGAGAAACGTCCATTTTATATTTCGCTTGGGTATGCAGAATATCCGAAGGATTGTGATGATGTATCGGAATTGATCAGCTGTGCGGATATGGCGCTTTATGCGGTGAAATTACATGGAAAACATAGCTGTTGTGCGTATGAGGATAACTATAAAGTACAGCATAGAAGTCAGTTGGGATTTGCACTTCAGGATGTGTCAAGAAATCTGCCTGGTGCATTTCTGATATATATTGCAGATAAAATGAATGACCGCATCTTATTTGCGAATCAGGAGTTGATAGAATTTGCGGGATGTAAGGACTACGATGAGTTCCTTGCATATACGGATCAGCGATTCCGGAATCTGATTCATCCGGAGGAACAGGATGCGGTTGAGACGAGCATCTGGAAGCAGATTGATTCGGAGAAAAGTGGAAACAATGATTATGTCAAATTCCGTTTTGCGAAAAAAGACGGAACGTATCGTCCGGTCTTCGATCATGGAAGAATTGTAAAAAACCGGTATTATGGAAATGTATTTTATGTGTTGATTATGGATTGTGCTTTGGTGGAATCCTATTATGACGACGGATTCATGGACTTAATGTTTCCAAAGTAATTTGAAATACTCGATTTCAATCGGGGATCACCCATCGACAGTCAGGCTGATTTTAGCCTGACTGTTTTTTTGTAATAATTACTACTTTGCTTGACGTTTACGAGAAAACCGTATACAATCATTATTAAGAATTATTCCTAATAAGGAAATATGAAATTTCATTTAAGGATATTTGTCCTAAATGCAGAAAGGAGTACCAGCACGGATGTCCTTTATGTAAGTACCCGGCATTAGATTTTAAAAAAATGGTAAAGAAAATGGAGGTAAAAGATATGGCAGCAAACAAATACGCAGGAACACAGACAGAGAAAAATTTACAGGAGGCATTTGCGGGAGAGTCTCAGGCAAGAAATAAGTATACCTATTTTGCATCTGTAGCGAAAAAGGAAGGCTATGAGCAGATGTCTGCATTATTTTTAAAGACTGCAGATAATGAGAAAGAACATGCAAAGATGTGGTTCAAGGAATTAGCAGGAATTGGTGATACAAAGGAAAATCTGGCAGCAGCTGCGGAAGGCGAGAATTATGAGTGGACAGATATGTATGAAGGCTTTGCGAAAACAGCCGAAGAAGAAGGTTTCCCTGAACTTGCAGCCAAATTCAGAGCAGTAGGAGAAATTGAGAAGCATCACGAGGAGAGATATCGTGCACTTCTTAAGAATATTGAAACTGCACAGGTATTTGAAAAGAGTGAAGTCAAAGTATGGGAATGTCGGAACTGTGGACATATTGTGGTAGGAACAAAAGCCCCTGAGGTATGTCCGGTATGTAATCATCCACAGAGTTATTTTGAAGTTCGTGAAGAGAATTACTAAGAGGGGAGTAGATTGACTGATAATATAGAAAAGCGTATCTTAATAATAAAAGGTAAGTGATACACAGATGAAAATATTGACCAGATGCTGATGGAACGGCATCTGGTCAAGAAAGCAAGGCGAAGTTCTATAAAAAATGTTGATTAACTCCATACTTTTGATTAACGATAACTTATGCCAATACCTAGAGCACCGGGGCCAGTATGGCAACTGATACTTGCCGACAAAGGGTTATAGTATATATCTGAAGAAGAAAATTGTTGACGTACCATATCAAGGTAGAAGTCTATTTCTTCCTGCGAAAGATTAGCTCCGGCCAAACCGATATGTAGATGTGTTTGATCCTGCTGTTTGAATCGTGATTCTATATCATTTGATAATGCTGTCAGCATGATGGGCAGGGCTTTTTTCATACTACCACGTATCTTTTTATACGAATCTAACTTTTCACCTTGAATAGTAAGAATTGGTTTTATTGACAAAACAGTCCCGATCATTGCAGCAGCAGGAGTGATCCTTCCACCTTTTTTTAAATAATCTAAAGTGTTTACGGCAATATAAATGCTGGAATTATAAGCATCTTCTTCTAAATATGTTTTTATCTCTTTAGCCGACATTCCTTGAATAGCTAACTCATGAGCCATAAAAACAGATTCTCTCAGGGTAACAGAAATTCGGTGATTATCGACAACTTGTACAGAGCCATTATATTCAGCGGAATAAGAAGCGGATGCAGAATAGGAATTGGATAGACCGCTTGACATAGGGATGTATACAATTTGATCATATCCTTTTTCAAAGATACTGTCCCACATATCTAAAACATCTCCGGGAGATGGTTGAGAAGTCGTTATTTTTTTATCACTTTCCAGAGCAGAAAAATATTCTTCATTTGTTATGGTATCATTTTCATAAAATGTTTCGTCTCCTATAATTATGGGCATATGTATTAGAAAAATTCCCAGTGATTCGGCGATGCTTTTTGTTATTCCTGAATTTGTATCGGTCATAATTGCAACTTTCATATGATACCTCCGTTTAATAAATGATAATTAGTGAGAATAAAAAAGCTATAACACAGACCAGACTCCCCATAGCTAATTCTTTTTTTGTATGGCGTTTTAGGTATAGAGATGACCATACAATCAATGCAGCAAAAATAATACAAGGTATACATAATTTCCAATCTATAAAATAAATAAGAAACAATAATGGTCCGGTAACACTGCATGCATGTCCGCTTGCTCGAATATGTATTATTTTGTTAAAAAAAGTCAGTAATAATACTGAAATGAAGTATGTAGCACATATTAATTCCAGCTGCTTACCGGCATTAAAAAAAATAGACCATATCAATGCCAGAGAATAACCTGCAATAGAAAAAATAAAAGCTAATTTTCGTTGCTCTGAGCGTCCCTTTTTCTTTAAAGAAGGAATTAATATCTGTATTGGATACGCAAGCACAGGTATTATTCCTAAAAATAAAATGGATAATATCATGTCAGACCAATGGTTGAAGATATCGTGACGAAAAACATTTAACATAATAATTAATGCAGTGATCATTATTGGTGGAATAGATAATACACGAATTATTTTTGCGCAAATATCTTTTTTAGTCATTCCCTTCGCCTCAGCGTCTGTTACGGAATAACAACTTATAATGTGTTTGTTCATGTAACGCACCTCGTAAAATGCTTGATTTATACTTTGTTAAAGGCTATAATTGATGTTACAAATTGTAACACTAAATAAATGGGAATTCAATATAAAAAGTGGATTTAATAGATATCTTAAGGAGCGTATGTAGTGGCTAAATTTACAAAAAAAGCAATTATGATGTGTTTTATACAGCTTTTAGAAGAAAAACAGATAGATAAAATAACGGTTAAAGATATATGTGAGAATTGTGAGATTAACAGAAATACATTCTATTATTATTATTGCGATATATATGCAGTACTGACGGAAGTATTTGAATGCGAAAAAGAAAAAGTCCTAAAAGAGATGGACGAAACTTCTACATTTTATGATGAGTATAGAAAATGTGCATCTGTAATATTAAACAATAAAAAAGCAATTATTCATATTTTCAAATCAAAATCCTGTTATGTTTTGTCGGAATATCTGGAAACTGTAACAATGAATTTTGTAGAACGATTTGTAAGAAAAAGATCAGAAAAGGAAAAACTGTCTGAACGCGATATAGATTATATAACAAAGTTTTACAGTTATTCGATTATCGGTCACACTATGAAATGGATTGATGAAGGACTTTGCGAGTATGATCAGGATTTATTAAAGAAAATTGCAAATACGTTTGATAATACGATTGATGCAATGATTCAAAGTTGTAAAAATGAAAATCAGACATATTAAGAGCGGTGTCTAAAATTTAGACATCGCTCTTTTTTTATCTGTATTAAATGATAGATGGATAGAGTACATTGTCTAACAGAAGGAAGGTGAAATATTGAATAAATTAAAAATTGTAAAGAATGCATATAGCATTTTAACGTTGTGCTTTATTGTTGTGGGAATAATTTTGTTGTTTTTTCCACAGATTGCGTTGGATGTTATGTGTAAAATTATTGGATTGTTCTTGGTAATATATGGGATCGTTAAATTATCAAGTTACTTTTCAAAAGATTTGTTTGAATTAGCATTTCAGTTTGATTTTGGACTGGGAATTGTTTCATTAATTTTAGGTGTTATAGTGCTATTTCGAACAGGACATATTATAGATATCCTGTCAGTAATTGTTGGGATATTTGTTATTGTTGATGCCGGATTAAGAATTCAAACAGCGTTTGAAGCAAAAAAATTTGGACTTAGTAAGTGGTGGCTGATGTTGGTCATGTCGTTGGCAGTAGCAGTTTTGGGAATATTATTGATTGTATTACCATATCAAACTACTGGCATAGTGGTAAGACTGATAGGATTAAATCTTATTTTGGATGGTGTAATGAATCTCTTTATAGTGCAGAATGCCGTGGCTACAATAAAGAGAAATAACGAATGAGAAAGATAGAGATATTTGGAGGAAGAGATATGGCAAAGATTATTCAGGAGATAACTTCTGCAACAGAAAAACACACAGTTTCAATGATGGTAGAACAAATTATGAAAAAAATAGATAATGCAGATAGTTATGAAAAAAGAGCTGAGATATACTGTAAAATTGCAGATATAGCCAAAAAATTTTACAAAGGGATCAGTGATGAACAGATAAACAAGGTAAAAGAATATGTTTCAAATCCGGAGAACAGATGGATGAAAACAATAAATCAAATATTGGATGATATAAACCCGGAATATGGAAAAAAATTATTGATGAGTCTTGGATATGAGGTATTTTTCAGAGGTACAAAACAAATAAGAGAAAGCAGAGAAAAATATAACTGTAATATTCCATGGCTGATATTATTTGATCCGACAATGGCCTGCAATATGCATTGTAAAGGATGCTGGTCCGGTACATATGGAAGAAAATCATCTCTGACTTATGAAGAAATGGATAAAATTGTATCAGAAGGAAAAGCGCTTGGAGTACATTTATATATGTGTACAGGCGGAGAACCTATGGTAAAGTGGAACGAGATTGCAAAACTGGCAGAAAAACATAGTGATTGTTTTTTCGCTTTATATTCTAACTCAACATTGATTACCGAAGATGTTTGTAAAAAGGTTCAAGAACTTGGAAATATTACATTCATGCTTTCAATCGAGGGTACACCGGATACAAACGATGCCAGAAGAGGTGAAGGACACTATGCTGCTGCAATGCACGCAATGGATCTTTTGAAAGAGTATGGGATTATTTTTGGAACCTCGATTTGTTATACAAAGGAAAATGTGGAAGCGGTTACATCTGATGAATTTTTAAATTTATTATCTGATAAAGGAGCACATTTTGGATTTTATTTTCATTTTATGCCGGTAGGAAATAATGCAGTTCCTGAGCTTATGCCTACTATAGAACAAAGAAAATATATGATTCATAAAATAAGAGAAATTAGATCCGAAAAATCAGACATACAATTTTTCCCTATGGATTTTCAAAATGATGGAGAATATGTTGGTGGCTGCATCGCAGGTGGACGTAATTATTTTCATATTAATTCTAATGGAGACGCAGAACCATGTGTATTTATTCATTTTTCAAATACCAATATTAAAACTCACTCCATTATTGAGATATTAAAGAGTCCTTTGTTTATGGCCTATCATGAGGGTCAACCGTTTAACAGAAATCATTTAAGACCATGCCCTATGCTTGAAAATCCGGATTTACTGATCAGGATGGTTCATGCTTCGGGAGCACATCAGACCAATGTAGAATCTCCGGAGTCTGTGGAACACCTTTGCGGTAAATGTAAAACATATGCAAAAGAATGGGCAAAAGTTGCTGATGAAGAATGGGACAATGATCTTTTTATAATGCCTGCTTATGAGAATTACACAAAAGAGAAACTTATGAATCCGGAATTAGCAGCATTTGAACATGCAGATGGGACAGATTGTATAGAGTGTTGTATGGAACACAAAGAATAAAAGATAGAAATTTAAAATGCTTTTGTAAAAAACACATTTAAGGAAGGGTTGTAAATATAGAGTTTAAACATTATATTTGCAATCCTTTATTGATGCAATATATTAGCAGAGTCAACATACATCCTGTGACAAATTTCAATGGCATGCCTGAATTATTGAATTCTTGCAATGCCTTTTTTATTATAATATAATTTTATGTGGTATGTCGTAACATAAATTCGAGGAGCAGGGAAGTGACTTCAATGAGTAAAAGAATAAGCCAAAGCAATGTTATTGCAAAGAAAAGTGTTGTATCAGCATTATTAGAACTGATTTACGAAAAACCTATTTCGATGATATCTATTTCGGAATTGACAAACAGAGCCGGAGTTTCAAGGATGACTTTTTATAGAAACTATAACTCAATAGAAGAAATTTTTGAAAAAGAGTTAGATGGGATATTTCAAAAATATGAATTAGATGACGGGAGTTCTATTGAAGGAATATATTGTGATGAGGTCCACACGAGACATTGTTTTGAGTATTTTTATTCATATAGACAATTTTTTGAAGGCCTGGTATATTGCGGCTTTGGTGATATGTTTTTGAAAAAATTAACAGATTATATATATAAAAAATGGCACGAAATAGTAGAACAAGATGAAGAATATAAATTAGTTGGTTTTGCAGGCTTTGTATATAGTACATATATGTTATGGAAAGAAAAGAATTATGAAGAATCCGTTGAGGAGATGGCAACTTATATATGCAGGGTATTTAAAAAGTGATAATGTGGAAATGCAGCAATAAAGTTGCATATGTGTATATTTGTTTGTAAAATGGAAAAATGAAGCTGATAATGATGGCCGGTTGCTGATCATAGTATGATTTTAGCCAGAGAGAAATATGTTAATAAAATAGTAATTTTTACTGGAAGTATGATAAAATAAAAAGTAAATGGAAAGGTATGAGATACCAGAAATAAGAATAATTTCCTATATAAAACTATGAAGCGAGGTAGCGGATATGGAAAAAGATCCATTTAGCGAATATTTGAAAGAGTCTGAACCGGATAAAGCCTATAAGGGTTATGTTTGGAACACGGCAATCGGACTTCAGGCGGTGGATGGACTCAAACCGTCCAAATACCTGATTGATACTGCCATTCAGAATATTGAAGGCAAGATCACGATGAAAGAAGCACAGAGCCTCATTGACAGTTACTATGAGGAAAGACCGGTGCATATGTCAGAGGATGAGCGTACCGAAGAAGCAGATAAGGTTTCTTCCCGTATCGCAGAAATTCTTTCGGAAACAGCGTTTTCATTTTCTCCAAATGAATATATCTCTATCCACCGCAAATTATTTCAAGGTATTTATAAACTCGCCGGAAAAATTAGAGATTATAATATCACGAAGAAAGAATGGGTGCTTGATGGGGCAACCGTTATGTACGGTAGTGCTTCTGAACTGAGAGCGACGCTTGAATATGATTTTTCGCAGGAGAAAGATTTTAGCTATAAAGGTCTTTCCATGGACGAGATTATTCATCATCTTGCAGTGTTTATTTCAGGGTTATGGCAAATCCATATCTTCGGAGAAGGTAATACAAGAACAACAGCAGTGTTTTTTATCAAATACCTAAGATCACTTGGATTCTCTGCAACCAATGATATTTTTGCTGAAAATGCATGGTATTTCAGAAATGCACTTGTCCGTGCAAACTATACGAACCTGCAAAAAGGTATTCACGAAACAACAGAATATCTGGAAGCGTTTCTCCGAAATCTGCTTTTAAACGAGAAAAATGAGCTTCATAATCGAAATCTTCATATAAATGGACTTTTGAATGAAGAAAAAGTGGACATTGACGATGCGAAAGTGGATGTTAAAAATGAAAAAGTGGACATTCAAGGTTCGAAAGTGGATATTGAAAGCATACTTTCTGCAAAAGGCAGAGATTTCTCTGTGAAAACGACAGTTCATATCCATAGACTTTTTGATAAGTTTGGCTTTGATGGAGTATTTGGAAGAAGTGCAGTTATGGAATTTCTTGAGCTGAAAGCTTCGGGTGCTTCAAAACTTCTTTCAAATCTGGTACAGGCAGATATCATTGAACCGGTATCCGGTTATGGAAAAGGAAAATATAAATTCAAGAAGTAATTTAAAGTAAAAATGAAATAACTAACATACATGCGAATAAAATTTTAAAAATATTCGCATGTGGCAGAAGGCAGGGGAATGCTTCACGAAGTGGCATATGAGGAAACCATGGAACGCATGCGTGATGTGATCATATATGAGCTTTTCGGACGGACAGAGTAAGAAGTATCAGGTTTCTACCAGCGGCAGTAATACTCTGACGGTGAAGATCTCGTCTTTTGCAAAGAACTGGAACTGACCATGATAGGAGTCTGCGATCGCGGCAATATTCTTAGTTCCGAATCCATGTCCTGTCTGTGTGGAGACAGGCAATCCATTTTGAAAAGTAACCATTCCGATAAACGGATTGCTGATCTGGATCAGAAGCGTCTGATTCCGTTCGGCGAGCTGAACCTGTATGAATTTTTCCTCTGTTTCGATCGATGCATGGAGCGCATTTTCCAGAGCATTTGACAGAATCGCACATAGCTTTGTGTCGGACAGAGGGAGTTCCGCAGGGATAGAAGCCTGAACCAGCAGGGAGATGCCATCTGATTCCGCTTTGGTATCATAGGCGGACAGAAGCAGATTGATCAGCTCATTTGAACAGAAGCGTTTTGGAGTGATCGCATCTAAGTCGGATTGGGCGGTTTGTATATATTCCTGAATCTTATCCAGATTCCCGGTTCCTGCAAGTGCCTGCAAATAAGTAAAATGATGGCGCATATCATGACGATAGGAAGCTGCCTGTGTCTGCATAGTGCGCATATGATTCAAGTCAATGGCTGCATGTGTAAGCTGCATATGCAGAGATTCTGCCAGGCGTTCTGCCTGTTCCTGTTCTTCCAGTTTATGATAATAATAAAAGATAAAAACAAAATAGAAAATGCAGCAGATGGACGGCATGAACTGAACTACAAATTCGTTGCTGGTATAAAGCATATCGGTATAAATCGTAGAGGCATAATCGAAAAGATAGTAGCAGAGCGGAAGGATGCCAAGAATATAGACGGATTTATTTGCTTTTGGCATAAAATGCTGCGCCAGATTTGCTTCATAGTGGTATAGGAAATAAAAGGTTACAAGGGCACATCCGACATAAACGATCGTATAGATGATCTTATTGTCAGAAAATAAGCGAACTGCCAGTCCGCACCAGAGAGGGATCTGACAGCACATATAGGCGGTTAAGACACTGACGATCGAAGTGCTCCATGAGCATTTGTATATCAGCCAGAGAAAAAGCACCAACGGAAGATGTACAACGACCGGATACAGCCCGCGGGAAATCTCCTGTCCGAAGACTGCGAAAGAAATGACCTGAAGTATTCCGTCGAGGGCACAGAAAACAGACAAAGTGAGTATGTTTTTCCGGTTAAAAGGAACACCGGTAAAACATACGCTTGCTACTGTACCAAAGAGGAATACGGTAATATAATAAATGCTGTCGCAGAGAAAACTCATATCATTGTCTCCTTATTATTTCCCAAAAGAGTTTGTATAGGCAAAATTTAAAAACTGTTCCGAAATCTTCGTGTAGTTATTTCTGGAAAGCGGAATCTTCTGACCGTCTGTCAGGATGATATCGCTTTTCGTAACATATTGAATGTAATTCATATTTACCGCATAAGAACGATGTGGATATATAAAGTCCGGATAGGCTTTCAGAATATCCTGAAATTCCGTAAAGGTCATTACGGCAGAGATCATGGTCTGATCTGCCAGATGTAAGGTAATGGTTCTGTGTGTGACCTCACCATAGACCAGAGAGGATACCCGGATCCGGCTGTACTGCTTCTCTGTTGTATAAATGATGAAGCTTGCGGTATCTTTCTCATCCAGTTCGTCAAGAATGGAATCTATGGAAGCAAAAAATTTTTCTTCGGTTACCGGTTTTAACAGATAGTTCTGGGCTTTTACTTCGTAGCTGTCTACCGCATATTCCGGAGAACTTGTCAGGAATATGATCTCGGTATCTGTTCCGGAAGCTCTGATGTTTCGCGCAATCTCAATTCCGTTTTCTCCGGGCATTAAAATATCTAGGATTGTAATATCAAATCGTTTTCCTTGATCGATGGCATCCAGTAACGAGAAGCCATTTTGAAATATATGAATCTGAAGCGGTGTGGCATGAAGCTCCTGATATCGTTTGAAAAGCGCTGCCAGTATCTGCCGCTCCTGTTTGCTGTCGTCACAAATCGCTATATGTATCAAAAAATCTACTCCTTATCATGGCTTATCAAATATATGATAAGCCGGTCGTTGATCGTCATTTGTACAGGCGTACTCATTGACCTGAGTTCATTATAGCATAGTTCTGATCAAATCGACGGACATTTCATGCACATATAGTGACATTTCATGTAGCGGATGCAAAAATTGAAATCTGTTGTAGAATGCGGAGCTGCTTCATGATAGACTGAAAATATCAAGAGAATTCAGATCAATGGAGGCTTAATAATGGGAAAAGTACGATTAAATGATAATACAGAAATAGTTGCAGCTATAAAAGAAGGACTAAAAAGGAAGGATGGATATTGTCCGTGCAGGCTTGAAAAGATACCGGAGAATAAATGTATCTGTAAAGAATTCCGGGATCAGATCAATGATCCGGAGTTTGAGGGATATTGCCATTGTCAGTTATATTACAAAGAAAAGTAAAATAATATATGAATTATTATCAGAACAGATAGACCGGTTCGTCAAAATAAACATAAAAATATTAATAAATCCAAAAAAATTGCTAATAAATCCAAAAATATTCTATTCTTTCTTCCTGCTTGTCACATTATAATGAATTTAGTCAATGAGACAGAGCGAAAAATAAACAAAATGTACAAACAGGAGGAATGAAATATGAGAAAGAAAAAAATTATAGCTGTCGTTGCAGCAGCAACACTTGCATTATCAATGGTAGGATGTGGATCAGGCGGATCAGGCGGAAGCAGCTCAAGCGGAGTTGCAAATAAGGATAAGCCACTTTGCTGGTTCAACCGTCAGCCATCCAACAGCTCAACAGGAGAACTTGATAAGGAAGCATTAAGTTTCAACAAAGATACTTATTATGTAGGCTTCGATGCTAATCAGGGTGCTGAGCTTCAGGGTCAGATGGTACTTGATTATATCAAAGCAAATGCAGCAACAATCGACCGTAACGGTGATGGCGTTATCGGATACGTTTTAGCAATCGGTGATATCGGACACAATGACTCAATCGCTCGTACTCGTGGTGTTCGTTCAGCACTTGGCACAGGAGTTGATGCAAATGGTGCAGTTGATTCAACACCTGCAGGTACAAACGTAGACGGATCAGCAAAAGTTGTTCAGGATGCAAAGCTTGATGTAGATGGTAAGACATATACAATCCGTGAGCTTGCTTCACAGGAAATGAAGAACTCAGCAGGTGCTACATGGGATGCAGCAACAGCAGGAAACGCTATTGGAACATGGACAGCTTCATTCGGTGATCAGATTGATGTAGTTGTTTCAAATAACGATGGTATGGGAATGTCAATGTTCAATGCATGGGCAAAGGATAACAAGGTTCCTACATTTGGATACGATGCTAACAGCGATGCAGTAGCAGCTATTGCAGAAGGTTACGGCGGAACAATTTCACAGCATGCAGATGTTCAGGCTTACTTAACACTCAGAGTTCTTCGTAACGCACTTGATGGTGTAGACGTTGATACAGGTATTGGTACAGCAGATGAAGCCGGTAACTGCTTAACAGAAGGTGAAGATTACAGATACAGCGAAGAAGAAAGATCATACTACGCATTAAACGTAGCAGTAACTGCTGAAAACTATCAGGATTTCACAGATTCAACAAAGGTTTATGACAAGGTTTCAAAACAGCTTGATTCAAGCAAGAGCCCAACAAAGAAAGTATGGCTTGATATCTACAACGCTTCAGATAACTTCTTAAGCTCAACATACCAGCCACTTCTTGAGAACTACGATGATCTGCTCAACCTGAAAGTAGATTACATCGGTGGTGATGGTCAGACAGAGTCTAACATTACAAACCGTCTTGGTAACCCGGGCGAATATGACGCATTTGCGATCAACATGGTTAAGACAGATAATGCAGCATCATACACAACACTTCTTAACAAATAAGATAACGGATCGGCAGGCAATAATGATTTAACTCAGAGGGGTGTCAGATACAAGATTTGATACCCTTCTTTTACTAAGAAAGGGAAGTAGAGATATGGCAGAAGATAAGAATAAATACATCTTATCGATTCAGGGCATGAGCAAATCATTCGGTAGAAATAAGGTTCTGGATCACATCAACCTGAATGTGAAACCGGGCTCGATCATGGGTCTTATGGGTGAGAACGGTGCCGGAAAATCGACAATGATGAAATGTCTCTTCGGAACCTATCAGAAGGACGAAGGAACTATAATATTAGATGGTAAAGAAGTAAACTTCTCAGGTCCAAAGGATGCCCTTGAAAACGGAGTTGCAATGGTTCATCAGGAGCTTAACCAGTGTCTTGAAAGAAGCGTTGTGGACAACCTGTTCCTGGGACGTTACCCAAAGAATTCCCTCGGTGTGATCGATGAGGGAAGAATGAAAAAAGAAGCTTCAGATCTGTTCAGAAAGCTCGGTATTACCGTAAATCTGACACAGCCGATGAAGAAAATGTCAGTATCGCAGCGTCAGATGTGTGAGATTGCAAAGGCAATTTCTTACAACTCAAAGGTAATTGTACTTGATGAGCCGACATCCTCACTGACAGCACCTGAGGTTGCAAAGCTGTTCAAGATGATGAGACAGTTAAAAGAACAGGGTATTTCCCTGATATATATATCACATAAAATGGATGAGATCTTCGAGATCTGTGACCAGATATCCGTTCTTCGGGATGGTAGTCTGGTAATGACAAAAGACAGTAAGGACACAAACATGAACGAACTGATCTCCGCAATGGTTGGTCGTTCTCTTGACAATAGATTTCCACCTGTAGACAATGAGCCCGGTGAGACAGTTCTCTCCGTACAGAACCTGTCAACAAAGTATGCACCAAAGCTCCAGAACATCACATTTGATGTTAAGAAAGGTGAGATTTTCGGACTGTATGGTCTGGTAGGTGCAGGTCGTACAGAGCTCCTTGAAACCATATTTGGTATGCGTACAAGAGCAGCAGGAAATGTACTTTATAACGGCAAGATGATGAACTTCTCATCACCAAAGGATGCCATGGATCATGGTTTTGCCCTGATCACAGAGGAAAGAAAAGCAAACGGACTTTTCCTGAAAGCAGATATTACATTTAATACAACAATTGCAAATATGAACCATTATAAGAGCGGAATCGCGCTTAGCCATGACGATATGGTTCGTGCAACCGCAGAGGAGATCAAGGTCATGCATACAAAATGTATGGGACCGGATGATATGATCGCAAACCTCTCCGGTGGTAACCAGCAGAAGGTTATCTTCGGTAAATGGTTGGAGCGTTCGCCTAACGTATTTATGATGGATGATCCTACAAGAGGTATCGATGTAGGTGCCAAGTACGAGATCTATGAACTGATCATCAACATGGCAAAGCAGGGTAAAACGATCATCGTTGTATCCTCAGAGATGCCTGAGATCCTTGGTATCACAAACCGTATCGGTGTTATGTCGAACGGTCACCTTGCAGGAATCGTAAATACAAAAGAGACCAACCAGGAAGAATTATTAAGACTTAGTGCGAAATATTTGTAATAGAGAGGAGTTTTGGTTATGGCAGATAAAAGTAAGATCCTTTCGGCCGACGCAGAAGCAGCGCTTTTGAAGCCGATTGATGAATATGTAAATGAAATACAGACAAAGATCGATGCACTTCGTGTAGACGGATCTGACAAGGTTCAGAGCTATAAGAACCAGATCGCAATTGCGAAGGAAGACAAGAACTTATCAAAGGATGAGAGAGCAAAAGCAGTTGCATCAGCAAAGACTGGACTTGAAAAGGCAAAGAGCGTGGAAGCAGCAAACAAGGATAAGGTATCCAAGTTGATCGCAGAAGCAGAAAAGTACCTTTCCGAGAATTATAACAGCAAATATTATGATAAAGTAGTTGCAAGCTGCGAGGCAGAAAAAGCAGCAGAAAACGAAGCTTATGAGAAGGTTCGTGCAACGATCAAGACAGAGCATGAACAGACACTTGCTAAGCTGTCCGCTGCAGACGAGATCAAAGATGAGAAATATGTATATAAGAACAGATTATTTGATGCACAGATGTCTCACGAATCCAGATTACAGGAGATCAAGGACAGAAAGCATGATGCATTTGCACATAAGTTCCATCTGATCGACCTCTTACGGATGTCCAAATACACATTTGGTCAGAAACAGGCTCAGAAGATCGAGAATTACAAATACACATTTAATACATCCCAGTTCCTTTATAAGAACGGTCTGTATATCGTAATCATCCTGATCTTCATTGCACTTTGTATTATCACACCAATCGTTAAGAATACACAGTTATTAACCGTTACCAATATCCTGAATATCTTACAGCAGGCATCTCCTCGAATGTTCCTTGCACTCGGTGTTGCCGGTCTGATCTTACTTACAGGTACTGACCTTTCCATCGGACGTATGGTAGGTATGGGTATGGTTACAGCAACTATCATCATGCATAACGGCCCTAACACAGGTGGCGTATTCGGACATATCTTTGATTTCTCAAATATTTCGGCCGCTCCTAGAGCAATTCTTGCACTGGTAGCCTGTATAATTCTTACAACAGTATTTGCAAGTATCGCAGGTTTCTTCATGGCAAAGTACAAGATGCATCCATTCATCTCAACCATGGCGAACATGCTGATTATCTTTGGTTTAGTAACATACGCAACAAAGGGTGTATCATTCGGTGCGATCGATTCTTCAATCCCTAACATGTTCATCCCTACATTTGGAAGCTTCCCATCGATTATTCTTTGGGCAATCGTAGCAATCATTGTTGTATGGTTCATCTGGAACAAGACAACATTTGGTAAGAATCTGTACGCTGTAGGCGGAAACCCGGAAGCAGCAGCAGTTTCAGGTATCTCAGTATTCAAAGTAACACTTGGCGCATTCATCCTTGCAGGTATCCTTTACGGATTTGGTTCATGGCTTGAATGTAACAGAATGGTAGGTTCCGGTAGTGCCGCTTATGGACAGGGCTGGGATATGGATGCCATTGCAGCCTGTGTAGTTGGTGGTGTATCATTTACAGGTGGTATCGGTAAGATCTCCGGTGTTGTAACTGGTGTACTTATCTTCACATCATTAACATACTCACTGACAATCCTTGGTATTGATACAAACCTTCAGTTCATTTTCGAAGGTATCATCATCCTTGCGGCTGTAACTCTTGACTGTCTCAAGTATGTACAGAAGAAGTAAGGAAATGTAATAATCGCTCACAAAAAAACGATATAAATCAAAAGCCGCTCCGTTCGTCTTTGATATGCTTTCTGTCAGGCTGACAGATGCAAGCTCCAGACTGAACGGGGCGGCTTTTAAAATATCAGAAGTACGCTGTTATTTTATTTGGATATATATAGTAAAACGGGATTTTGGGGTTCATTCTGAACGTAGATTTGTTATAATAAGGAACAGATAGAAAGAATAGAAGAGGAATGAGATATGGATAATTATAAAGTGGTACTCGTCGATGACGAGGTGGAAGTAATTGATGCGATTGAACAGAGGATTCATTGGGATATATTAGGATTTGAAGTTGTTGGAAGTGCGACAAATGGTGTGAAAGCACTGGAGCTTGTGGAGAAGCAGCAGCCGGATGTCGTGATAACCGATATCAAGATGCCATATATGGATGGACTGGAGCTTGCCCGAAGATTGAATAAAGAATATCAGAATATCCATATCATCATTTTTACAGGATTTGATGAGTTTGAATATGCGAAGGAAGCTGTTCATCTGGAAGTAGAGGAATACATGCTGAAGCCGATCAATGCTCTGGAGCTTACGGAATGTATGAAACGATTGAAAAAGACTCTGGATAAGGAGAGAGAAGAGCGTCTGAATGTAACAAAGCTTGAGAATTATCTGAAGGATTCCCTTCCGGTGCTTCAGACGAATCTGTTTGTTTCGTTGATCGAGGGTCGTGTAAATGAAGAATATTGCGAGAAGTTTTTGAATGCGTATCAGATCGATATAAAAGGACCGTATTATTGCTGTGCGATCTTTCATACATCGGAGCATCATGTTCCGGATGGTATGAATCCGTTGCTGCTTGCCATGTCAGTTGAGCATGAGATCAAGGATCGTTTAGCACCGGAATGGAAGAATCATATGTTCACATATCTGGGAAATGCGCTTATGATCATAGAACTGGAAACGGAAGAAATGGTAGTTGCATTCACAGATGCCTGTGACCGATTCTGCAAATGGGCATATCGTGTTATGGGAGCTGTTGTGACTGCGGGAATCGGAAGAGTCTGTGATAATCTGATCAGCATTAATTCTTCTTATGATGGAGCGAGAGAAGCAGTTTCTTATCGTGTGTTATATGGAACAAGCCGTGCGATCAATATTGGTGAGATCGCACCGAAGGAGCAGGAGATCCTGATCCAGCCGGAGGATACAAAGATGCATGATCTGTTCAAGGCTATTCATCTGGGAGTACCGGAGACACTTGAACAGTCGGTGCGGAAGGAAGTGGAGAAGCTTCATAATAATGCGCAGACCGTGAGCCAGTATAACCTTGCGATCATGGAGATGGTGGGAGCATTTTATCGATTCTGTGCGAATAATTTTATAGATTTTAATGAGTTTTGCGGTAATGTCGGAAATCCATACGAACGTGTACCGGAGATGGATGAAAGCACATTAACCGCGTGGATGATCGATTCGGCAAAAGCCATCAGCGAGGAGCTGAAAAATGCCAGAAACAGCACATCGAGACGTATGGTTACGGATGCGCAGAATCTGGTGCATGACAGGTATATGGAGCCGAATCTTTCCCTGGATACCGTGTGCTCGGCACTTGGAGTATCGAATTCTTATTTTTCCAGTGTATTTAAAAAAGAGACAGGAAAAGCATTTGTAACATATCTGACCGATTACCGTATGGATCATGCGGCAGAACTGATTCTCGAAACGAATGAGAAAAGTTATCAGATTGCAGAGCGGGTCGGTTATCTTGATGCAAATTATTTCAGTTATGTATTTAAGAAGCGTTTTGGGGTTTCGCCATCCAAATACAGGACGGAGCATCTGAAAAAATAAAGGATAAATAAGGGGAAGCGTGTTGAAGAATATAAGAAAGAATAAAAAGAAGAAAAATGAAAGTTCTATTATCGGACGTCTTCGGGGGTGGTTTTATCACGGCAGATTTATAGGTTTTGACATTCAGTCGATCATTATGACAGTGCTTACTGCCCTGACGATCATCACAACAGTTATCATGGGTTTGCTGTTGTATAATCGTTTTAAGATGGCGATTAAGCAGACTGCGGTCACGAATACGGAAAATATGGTGGAAAATACTGTTGAAAAGCTGGATGCAGACCTGTTGAATGTGCGTCAGATCACGAATGCGGTGAATTATAATATTATTCAGGAATATGATATTTCCAGTCGGGATTTTAACCGGCAGTTCAGTCTGTTATATGAGATCAATGCCGATAAGATCCAGAGTATGGCGTTATATGATGCTAAAGGGAATCTTCTTACGGCAGAACCGGTCGCGGTACAGAAGGATGCTGTGGAACCGTCGGAGCAGGACTGGTATCAGGATGCAGAGGCAGATATCGAGAATATTCATTTCTCTATACCGCATATCCAGAATCTGTTTGTCGATGGCACATATCGATATTACTGGGTTGTATCTCTCAGCCGTTCGGTTGATATCAACGATGGTGAGCAGCCGGGAAGTGGTGTCCTTTTGGTCGATATGAAATATTCGGTGATAGAGGATACATTGGAACGGATCAACGATGCGTCAAATGGAATCTATTATTACCTGTGCAGCCGTGATGGTCAGATGATCTATCATCCGCGTGGAACCGATATGGACAGAGGATATTTCAGAGAAGAATACAGGGCTGCAGCAACCTATGAGGATGGGACATATGAACTTACGGTCAATGGAAGGACAAGCAATGTGATCGTAAACAGCGTTGCCTATACCGGATGGAAGGTGGTCGGTGTAGTTCCGGAAAGTGTACAGATCGCGAGCATCAACCGGTTCCGGTATTATATCATTACAACGGTTATCATTCTTATGATGATGCTTTTAGGGGTGAACCGTATTATTTCGAAGAAGATATCCAGGCCGATTCTGAAGTTAAATGAATCCGTAAAAGCATATGAGGCAGGTGGCCCGACAGATATTTACATCGGTGGATCATCCGAGATCCGTCATCTGGGATATTCTGTTCAGAAATCCTACGAACAGATCGAAGCTTTGATGCAGGAGATCATACGGGAACAGACGGAACGAAGAAAGAGTGAAATGGATGCGCTGCAGAGCCAGATCAATCCGCATTTCCTTTACAATACCCTGGAATCCATCACATGGATGGTAGAAGCAAAGAAGAACCTGGATGCGGTGTTTATGATCTCAGAGCTTGCAAAGCTGCTCCGTATCAGTTTGTCAAAGGGCAGAACGGTGATCAAAATATCGGATGAGATCCAGCATAGCAGAAGTTATATGAATATTCAAAAAGTTCGATACAAGGAGCGTTTTCAGATTGAATTTGATATTGATGAAGAGATTAATGAGTATTGCACAGTAAAGCTGATCGTTCAGCCGATTCTTGAAAATGCCATTTATTATGGTGTAGGAAATATGGATGAGGATGACGGCGGCAAGATCACGATCCGTGGTGAGAAAAAAGGCGATGATATTTATATTTCCGTAGAAGATAATGGTATGGGAATGAATGAGGACATCGTAGAGAATATATTAAAAGATAATAACAAAGTACCAAAACATGGTTCCGGTGTCGGTCTGATCAATGTTCATTCCAGAATTCAGTTGATGTTTGGAAATGAATATGGTCTGGAGGTTTACAGTGAGCCGGACGAGGGTACAAGGATTGTGATCCACATACCGGCTATTCCATATACAGAGGAGAATCGGGAACAGCTTGAAACACAAAATTATGGAAAGGGGAGAGCGACAGATGAAGAGAAATAGAATTACTTTCCTCATAGCAGAGCTGATCCTGGTTGCCATTGCCGGTATATTTATCAACCGGATCTTTCGGGAAGATAATCCGCAGAAACGCGTGGCGGTTATTCTTCCGGATTCCGGTAATACCAGATGGGAAGGCCTGGTTAATGGACTGAAGCAGTCTGCGCAGGTAAATAACATTCATTTGATCATCTGTAATACAGATGAGATTGTAAGTGCAGATGATGAAAAAGAGCTGATCGATGAACAGCTTGAAAATGATGTGGATGCATTTATCATCTGTCCTGCTCCCGGAACAGATACAAAAGATATGCTCGCGTCTTTGCAGGCGGAGAAAGAGACCTTTGTTCTGATAACGGAGGATGCATATATGGCAGATGACACAGAATCGACTGGATTTGTAACGATAAAGCCGGATAACTATCAGATCGGCTACACTCTCGGCAGGCAGATCATAAAAAATGATACAGATAAGCAGGCAGGCAAGAAGGTCGGAGTGATTGTCGGACGGGCAGAGACTGAGGCAAGTGTCAGCCGTGTAAAGGGACTTACCGATGCACTTGCAGGATATAACTGTGAGCTTGTCTGGACGTATAATCAGGATAGCGGTAAAGATACCTGTAAGGCGGTTGATTCACTGGAAGCGGTTGATTATATAGCAGCTATGGATACAGAAGCTCTTGATACACTCGGTGAAAATGCTGAAAATGGGTATTATAAAGGGGCAGAGATATATGGGGTAGGTACAAGCATGAAATCCGTTGCCCTGCTTGATTACAACAAGATTAAATGCCTTGTTGTACCGGATGGGTACAGCATCGGCTATGAGAGTGTAAATGAGATCGCAAAGAAACTTGAACGACCATTACATACATTAAAAAGTCATGAAGAAGCGATACGGGTAATCTATAAGGATGACCTGTTTTCGGAAGAGACAGAAAGGTTTTTATATTCGTATGAATAGAAAGAAAACAAGAAAAATAATAGCCTGTATATGCATATTGTCAGTTATGATGTCTCTGGTATCCTGCGACAGCAGGAAAAATCAGAAAGACAGAACTCTGCGGGTCGGCGTTGTTACGTATACGCCGGATGATCCGTTTATCAACGCAATGACAGATATATTGAAGGAGGATCTGAAAGCATTAGAAGCAAGTGATATGAAGGTTATCGTATCAGTCAGAAGCGGAGATAACAGTCAGCAGGAACAGGATGAAGTAGTGGAGGAAATGATCGATGCCGGATGCGATGTACTTTGTATAAATCTGGTTGATCGAACGGCTCCGTCAAATATTATAAGACTCGCAAGACAGAATAATATTCCGGTGATTTTCTTTAACAGAGAGCCGGTAAGAGAGGATCTGTTGCAATGGGATAAGCTGTATTATGTTGGATGTGATGCTGCACAGTCCGGCGAGATGCAGGGTGAGATTGCTGCGGAATATATAAAGAATCATCCGGAGGTGGATCGCAATCAGGATGGTAAGATCCAGTATGTACTCTTAGAAGGTGAAGCCGGACATCAGGATGCAATCAGCCGGACAGACTGTTCGGTAAAGACCATTCTTGAAAATGGTGTGAAGCTTGAGAAACTGACCTATCAGTTTGCAGACTGGAACCGCGCACAGGCAGAGAACCGAATGAGCCGGTTGATCAGTCAATATGGGGATCAGATAGAGATGGTTATTTCCAATAATGATGAGATGGCACTCGGTGCAGTCGAGGCTTATAAGAATGCCGGATATATGCAGAGTGATTATCCGGTCATCTTCGGTATTGATGGATTAGATGATGCGCTGGAAGCTGTTCGGCTGCGCACGATGCAAGGAACTGTCTATAATGACAGAGAAGCTCAGGCGAGAAAGATTGCACTGATTGCAGTAGCCTTGTTCCGTGGAAATGATGTGAGCGTATTAGGACTTGAGGATGAACGATATTATATGGCACAGTATCGTAAGGTCGATGTTAATAATGTGGATGAGTTTTTGCAAAAATAGCTATGTAGCAGGAGGTTAGCATAAATGCAGGATATATGGATAGAATCGTTTTATAATGAAATTGATGCTGAGAAACGACAGGCATTTCTAAAGGAACATACAGAAGATCCGAAGGACGAATTGGATGAATTCCGAGAGAAACTCTGGATTGCCCGGTATGGCAAACGAAAACCAAAGAATGATGCATTTGTGGGCTATCTGATGCAGATGAAATATATCGCAGAAGGTGGTGGCATGAGCCTTGGCGCACAGAAAAGAAAGCAGGCTGCGGAAGTTCTGACCGGTTTATTCCTCGGAAGCTATGACAATCTGGATATCGAGAAGCAGGAGATGGTATTCTATGAGATAAAAAATGCTTTCCTGAAGCTGATCGGGGTCAGCAAGAATGGTCGTGGATTTACTTCTGTTGTATTTGGCATGGGACAGTTATCCGATGAAAGTGTAGCAAAGAAGATCGCAGACCAGATCAGCACGATCGCATTTGCCACACCGCACATGCTTCATATGGATAAGGAGTTTGCGGTATTCCAGCAGGCAGCACTGGAAGCCTTTCGACAGGAATTCCCGAACCGGGAGCATTTTTTGAAGAAGTAGGGGTGTCCGTGATATGGTGTTGGATAGTTATCAGGACATGCAGGATATTGTTAAATATGCGGTTATAAAAAGAGCGTTATAAGATAAAAAAGCCAGATAAACATTAGTTATTGTGTTTATCTGGCTTTTTTATGATCCTTTATGCATTCTCCTGTGTTGCAGCACCTTCGTATACGGCTTCATTTGTAAGTTCGATGCCGAGCTTCTTAAAGGTTGTCATGTCGACTGCGGACAGGATCGATGATACATGGAGCTGACAGCCGGACAGCTTTGGAAGCTGTTCTAATGCATGCTTTGCATTTGGATCGGAGACAGCGCACATGGATAATGCGATCAGAACTTCGTCGGTATGAAGACGAGGATTCTTGCTGCCGAGGTATCCGGTCTTTAAGTGCTGGATTGGTTCAATAAAGGTACGTGAGATCAGATGCGTGTTCTTATCAATGTTTCCAAGTACCTTAATTGCATTTAACAATACAGCAGATGCAGGACCGAGCAGATCGGAAGTAGAACCGGTAACGATCGTTCCGTCCGGCAGCTCTAAGGCTGCAGCGGCCGATCCGTTTTCCTGTGCAAGGTTATTTGCAACCGGAACAACAGCACGATCATTGACTGTGATCTTTGCCTGCTTCATGATAAGTTCCTGTTTGTATACTTCATCTTTGGTCGCTTCGTCTTTGACGAAACGATTCAGAGACTGGTAATATCGTCTGATAATTTCCTGCTTGGACGCTTCCTTGCAGGCGTCATCGTCGATGATACAGTTTCCTGCCATATTCACACCCATATCGGTTGGGGATTTGTATGGACAGTAACCATAGATTCCTTCGAACATGGAAGCCAGAACCGGGTAGATCTCGATATCACGGTTGTAGTTGACGGTTGTTTCACCGTAAGCTTCCAGATGGAATGGATCGATCATATTGACATCGTTTAAGTCTGCGGTAGCAGCTTCATAAGCGAGATTGACCGGATGCTTAAGTGGGATATTCCAGATCGGGAAAGTCTCAAATTTGGCATAGCCGGCCTTGATGCCACGCTTGTTCTCATGGTAGAGCTGTGACAGACAGGTCGCCATCTTGCCGCTTCCCGGACCCGGTGCGGTAACAATGACAAGCGGACGGGTTGTCTCTACATAATCATTTTTTCCATAGCCCTCATCACTTACGATATAGTCAATGTTATTCGGATAACCCTCGATGGAATAGTGATGGTAGACCTTGATGCCGATCGCTTCCAGTTTCTTCTGGAAAATATCGGCAGATGGCTGTCCGGCATATCGTGTGATAACCACGCTGCTGACATACAGCCCTTTCTTTTTATATACATCGATCAGACGGATAACATCCTGATCGTATGTGATTCCCAGATCGTGACGGATCTTGTTGCGCTCGATATCAGCGGCATTGATCGAGATGATCATTTCTGCCTGATCTGCAAGCTGTAAGAGCATCTGTAATTTGCTGTCCGGTGCAAATCCCGGAAGCACGCGGGAGGCATGATAGTCGTCAAATAATTTGCCACCGAATTCCAGATACAGTTTATCTCCAAATTGTTCGATACGTTCCCTGATGTGTGCAGACTGCATGGACAGGTACTTGTCATTGTCGAAGCCAATGCGTTTCATTTTTTGAATTTCTCCTTCGTAAATTAATCAATATACGGTGGACACTTAAGAAAATGAAGTGCCCTATAAGAGAATACCACAGAGAGGGGAGAAAATATAGAGAAAATTTACTCAAGGCTTCGATTTTCCCCAATATCCTTCTATAGCTTTCTGATTCAATCCTTCGCCGATGACGATCAGGATGGCTTGTCCATTTGGAATCGGCTCAATCTCGGTCTTCTGGTGGGTGACGTTGATGGATATCCAGCTTCCATCAGCGAGTTTTTGAAACCCTTTAATTCGGAAGACCTTACCACAGGTTGGATCGTGCAGGATTTTCTGGCAGCTTTCTTTTAAGAAATCCTCTGTAAAATCCATATTCATGAAGTACAGACTGTCGTAGGTCTGTTTGTCGTCAAACCAGAGTTTCGTATAATTGGCATCTTGATAGCCGGATGAGAGGATTGCTTTATAGTCCTCATCGGTCAGATCTTTCCAGTCTTTTTCCAGAACGACCTGCTTTGGTGTGGACTTAGAGTGTAAAATGTCAAATGACTGTTTTACATAATCTTTGGTAGAGGTTAATTGTTCCGGTGTGGCTTCCTGTGAATGACTGTATAAGACAGTGCCGGCCTGTGCCACCTGAGAAGCCAGAAGATAACGAGAAGCCTCGGAAAGATTTTGCTCCAGTGTGGCATCAATGATCGTAATAACATTTCCAATCGTGTACCAGCGGTCAAGCGGATCTTCGTGCAGGGCATCGAAGAATTCATCCATATCGAAGATGCCGGATGGCTCTACCAGAACGCGGTCATAGCCACACATTCCCATTGCGATCAGCTTGGTTTTGAATCGCCTGCGGTGACAGTCGGCATCACAGCCGCCGGCAACCATTTCCAATGTACAGTTATCACCAAGGATATCCTGTAACAGCATGGCATCGACATTGACTGCACCAAAATCGTTTTCAAGAATACCGATATTTAAGCCCTGATCGATCAGGTATTTGGCATATTTTCTTATAAAAGTAGTTTTACCGGAGCCTAAGAATCCGGTAATCAAATCTATCTGAATCATAAAAATCACCTCTTGCTGTATTTGCAGATGATATTCGTGTGAGCATTCATCTACTGCTATATTTGTGTATCCTTAACATTACCAATCAGGGGACGCTTCCGCTCGTTTTCCCGCTGTGTAACTTCGAACTAACCTTGGATAAACCTCGGTAAGGTCTCAGTTAGGTCTGCAGCGGTACTAAGATGCCACTTATGTGCCATCAAGTACCGGCGACCTCAAATGCCCCTGTATTGGCAAGTTAAGATACACAAATAACATATAGGTTAGAATATTCACACGAATACCATCTGCAATCACATTCTAGCACAGGCGGGGGAAAAAGAAAATCGAAGGAATGGGAAAAAGTTATCTTGTCTGAATCCCATCCATAAGGTATAGTAACCTTATCACGAAATAAACGAAAAGGGTAAGACGAATGATTTTAAATGTAGAAAATTTGACACATGGTTTTGGAGACAGAGCCATTTTCAATAATGTATCTTTCCGGCTGCTTGCCGGTGAGCATATCGGACTGGTTGGAGCAAATGGTGAAGGTAAAAGTACCTTTATGAATATTGTAACAGGCACACTTGCACCGGATGAGGGCAAGGTGGAATGGAACAAGCATGTGCGTGTTGGCTATCTGGATCAGCATGCGGTACTGGAAAAGGGAATGACGATTGAATCTGTGCTGAAGTCAGCATTTTCTTATCTGTTTGAGATGGAGGAGAAAATCAACCAAATCTATGACAGTATGGCGGATGCAACGGATGAGGAGATTATGGAAATGATGGAGGAGGTCGGCACGTTGCAGGACCTTCTGACAAATCATGATTTCTATATGATCGATGCCAAGACGGAACAGGTAGCGAGAGCACTGGGACTTCTGGAACTTGGACTGGATCATGACGTAACAGATCTGAGCGGTGGTCAGCGTACCAAGGTTTTGCTTGCAAAGCTGTTACTTGAGAAGCCGGAGATTCTGTTGCTTGATGAGCCGACAAACTATCTGGATGCAGAACATATCGAATGGTTGAAGCGGTATCTGCAGGAGTATGAGAATGCATTTATATTGATCAGCCATGATATTCCATTTTTAAATGATGTCGTAAATATCATCTATCATATGGAGAATCAGGAATTGAACCGCTATGTCGGCAACTATGACAAATTCTTAGAGGTATATGAGGCGAGAAAGGCACAGCAGGAGGCTGCTTACCGGAAACAGCAGCAGGAGATCAGCGAGCTGAAGGATTTCGTTGCCAGAAATAAAGCGCGTGTTGCCACAAGAAATATGGCGATGTCCAGACAGAAGAAGCTGGACAAGATGGATGTGATAGAACTTGCAAGGGAACGTCCAAAGCCGGAATTTTACTTCAAGGAAGCGAGAACGCCGGGTAAGATGTTATTTGAGACTGAGGATCTGGTGATCGGATATGATAAACAGGCGCCGCTTTCCAAACCAATCAACCTTCGGATGGAGCGTGGAGAAAAGATTGCGATCGTTGGTACAAATGGTATAGGAAAGAGTACGCTGCTTAAGAGTTTGCTTGGAATCATCAAGCCGATATCCGGTACGGTGCATCTGGGTGATTATCTGTATAAAGGCTATTTTGAACAGGAAATGGCCGGAACAGAGAATACCTGTCTGGAAGAAATCTGGCAGGAATTTCCGGGATTTTCACAGTATGAGGTGCGGTCGGCACTTGCCAAATGCGGATTGACAACCAAGCACATCGAGAGCAAGGTTAAGGTATTAAGCGGTGGCGAGCAGGCAAAGGTACGCCTGTGTAAGCTGATCAATCAGGAGACGAATCTGTTGATCCTCGACGAGCCGACAAACCATCTGGATGTGGATGCAAAGGACGAATTGAAGCGGGCGCTGAAAGACTATCATGGTTCGGTTCTGTTAGTCTGCCATGAGCCGGAGTTCTATTCGGATATTGTGACAAAGGTGTGGAATCTGGAAGAATACAGTGTGCTGACACTGTAATAAAGAAAAGTATTGCAGGCAGTTTTTATGTAGAAAATATAAGGCTGTCTGTAATTGATAGCACATATAGTTTAGTATGAGAAATGAAGTTATAAATATGAGGTGAAGAACGCCTACAATTCGTAGGAATATAGACGGCTATGAATATGCTGACAGAGATAATACTGAATGACAAAGAAACAAATGAAAACATTCGGGTACAGGTTATAAGATCCGGGAGAAAAAGCCTTGGTCTGGAGGTGCGACCGGATGGAACAGTCTTTGCAAGGATTCCGGCGAGATTATCAGACCGGGAATTAAAAGCATTTATAGAGAAACAGAAGGACTGGATCTTAAAGAAAGTGGATCAGGTAAAAAAGCGTGCGGATGCACGCACAAAAATTCAGGTTCCATCTGTGGATGCGTTATCAGATGCAGAGATTCAGAAGATCAAAGATAAAATTGCAGACAGGGTAAAGTATTATTGTGCGGTTATGCAGGTGACAGTTGGGCGCATCACGATCCGCAACCAGAAGACCAGATGGGGAAGCTGCAGCAGTGCCGGGAATGTGAATTTTAATTATCAATTATATTATCTGCCGGATGAATTACTTGACTATGTAGTAGTGCATGAGCTGGCACACAGACGGCATATGAATCATTCCAAAGAATTCTGGTCAGAGGTGGAGCGGTATTGCCCGGACTATAGAGTGAGACGGAAGCAGTTAAAAGAATATCAACTGGCGAATTAAAACCTGAAATGTAAAGGAAGTTTAATATGGGATTATTTCGAAAAAAGAAAGATCAGATAGCGTATGACAGTCAGAAAAAACGACCGGTTATCAAATGCAGCATTTGCACCGGTGAGCAGGTCGCAGGTTTTCAGGATATTCATAACGGGACATTTGAAGATGTCATGTTGATCCGTGGAAAAGAAGATATGAAGGCTTTCCGGGAAAAATATGGAATTCCGCAGGATGCGGAGATTCCAAAGATATATTGATTTATTTTTCCTTTTTACTTGGGACGTTACATTCCTTGAGAATAGAATCAATCTTTGCGTCTATGGTAGAATCAACCATCTGGTGAGATATCCGGTCAAACACATTGTTGGAATTGGAATCGTCTCCGTCAAAAAGATTTGAGGCTTTTTCTTTCATATTTTCAATATGATCGCCGAGTGTAACCCCGTCTTTGTTTATATCGATGTCTTTAATACCCATAATAGTTCCTCCTGAAAAATAGTTTCTATATTATCTATAATACAGAGTTCATAACAAATAGCAAGAAGGAGTTTAACAGTGACACAGGAAAATTTAGCAAGATTTGAGTTCCGAAATATTAAAAAGAATGAAGCAGAGCAAACAGCAGAGATCGAACGAATCTGTTTTCCTCCGAATGAGGCATGTACTCCGGAGATGATGCATTTGCGTGTGGAGAAAGCGCCGGAAATGTTTCTGGTTGCGGTAGATAAAGCAACAGGTAAGATTGCCGGATTTATTAATGGCCTGTCTACAAATGAAATGGTTCTGCGTGATGAATTCTTTCAGAATGCAGATCTGTATGATCCTGCCGGAGAAAATGTAATGATCCTTGGTGTTGATGTTCTGCAGGAATATCGCAGGATCGGGCTGGCTTCTGAAATGATGGAATGTTATAAGAACAGGGAAAGACAGAATGGGCGAAAGAGACTAATCCTTACCTGCCTGGAATCCAAGATTGCCATGTACCGGAAGATGGGATACGAGGATAACGGCATTTCGGTTTCCTCCTGGGGTGGCGAGCAGTGGCACGAGATGACGTGTGAACTGGAAATTGAATAACTGTAAGAAATAAGTCAAAAATTTAATAAATCTTACATAGAATCAAAAATTCAATCTTGTGCTTATTTGTAGCATTTTCAAAAAGTGGCGTTAAATGAAGAAAAAATCCATAAATAAATTTATAGTCAGAATAAAATTTATCTGATAAGTTGCAGATTTTAACGAATGTTATTGTGTAAGCAAATTGCGCCCATATTTACAAAGAATACAGAACATGATATTACAGTGGAATCAGGCTTGAAATAACAGGGAACAGGAGAAAACAACTGTATACAGTTCTTCAGAATACTATATGGCGAAGGAGAAGAACATTGCAACAAATGAATTTGTAAAGCAAAATGAAGTGTTTGCCGATATTGTGAATTATGCAATTTATGATGGAAAGCAAATTGTGAAGGCAGCCGATCTGATAGAAAAAAGTGTTACGGAAAACTTGCTCTGGAATGAAAATGAGAAAATAATTGGCAAAGAAATGGTGAGGGATGTTTTAAAATCCTGTGTCATAAAACAGGATGCGCAGGTTACCTATGTGATTATAGGAATTGAAAATCAAACAGAAATTAATACAGTCATGCCTGTAAGAAATCTGCTTTACGATACATTATCTTATGCCAGACAGATTAAAGAAATCAGCATACATAATAAAAAGAAAAAACGAGTGAAAACAAGTGGTGAATTCTTGTCAGGATTTTGTCAGGATGATAAACTGGTACCAGTAATAACGATAACTGTATGCTATGATCCACAGACATGGTATGGGGCAAAGACGTTAAAGGAAATGTTGTATGAGGTTGATCCATGTATTATGAAATATGTGCCAGATTACAAGATTTGCCTGATCAGTCCGTCACAGATCTACGACTATGATAAATTTAGAACGGACTTTGGAACTGTAATGAAATTTATGGCTGCATCAAAGGATAAGGTTTTACTACAGCAACTATTCATGACAGATCGGGAGAAATTAGCTAATTTAGGTGTACGAGCATCGGAAGCATTGAATGTCTTGCTGAATCTAAATGTCAGGATTAATGAAGGAGGATATGATATGTTATGTAAAGGAATGGAAGACTGGTTGAAAGATGAACATGAGGAAGGCGTGACAGAGGGACGGAAAGAAGGCACTTCCCTCCTGGCACAGGCAATCCGGTATGTACGTTCGGGCGATGATACTCTGGAAAAATTAGAAGAAAAGGGTATCCCGGAGGCGATTGCAAAGACAGCATTGGAGCTTGGATAAGGAGAAAGAATATGCATACATTAGAAGCAGCCAGAAAATATGAAAAAAAATATGAAGTTGATGCTGATAAAAGACCGTTATTTCATGTGACACCACCGATCGGCTGGATGAATGATCCCAATGGATTTTCCGTATATAAGGGACAAATCCATTTGTTTTATCAATATCATCCATATAGCAATGTATGGGGACCGATGCATTGGGGGCATCAGGTAAGTGAAGATATGATAAACTGGAAGCAGTATCCGACGGCACTGGCACCGGATATGGAATATGATGAGGAAGGATGCTTTTCTGGTTCAGCCCTTATGACAAATCTTGGACATGTGCTGTTTTATACGGGAGTCAGTAAAGATAAGAATAGTGGTTGCAATCTTCAGAATCAGTGTATGGCAATTGGAGATGGTGTAAGTTATAAGAAGCTGAAGAATAATCCTGTTCTCACAGGCGGGATGATGCCGGATGGATTCAGTCATATTGATTTCAGAGATCCGAAGGTATGGGAAGAAGATGGTATTTACTATATGCTGACCTGCAGCCGGGATGCTCAGAATAAAGGAATGATCGCATTATTTTCAAATTCTGAAATACATCAATATCTGGAAAAAACAGAGCTTACCGAACAGGAGACAGAGGTCTTTGAGAAAGCAGCAGGTTGTTGGAAATATGAGGGTATATTTGCAGAGCACATGGAACGGTTAGGAAGCGTATGGGAATGTCCGGATTATTTCAGGTTGGACGGAAAAGATGTACTGCTGTTTTCACCACCTGATGTACAGGCACAGGGAAATGAACTGCATAATGGTAATAATGCGGTCTATGTTGTTGGAACATATGATCATGCAAAAAAGCAGTTTCAAATGGGACAGCCACATACTCTTGATAAAGGTCTGGATTTTTATGCATCACAGACGACTGAACTTCCGGATGGAAGAAGAATCCTGATCGCATGGATGCAGTCATGGCATAACTCATTTATCCCGGAGGGACAGGAGTGGCAGGGCATGATGACAATTCCAAGAGAATTATATCTGTCAGATGGCAGGATTATCCAGAAGCCTGTGAAAGAACTGGAGCAATATCGGGTTCGGCCGGTTTCCTATTCGAATGAAAAGGTAGAAGGCGGGCAGAACTTTGATGGGATAAAGGGAAGAACGTTGGATATGACAGTAACGATAAAATCCGGTGATTTTCAGGAATTTTACATTGATGTAGCAAAAGATGCAGAGCATTATACCAGAATTACATATAACAGAAGAAAACGGAAGATCGAAGTTGACCGGACATTTGCCGGAATGAACCGGGATGTAGCCTGCATCAGGCGGGCAGAGGTAGAATCGGAAGCAGAACGGATAACATTAAGGTTTATTCTTGACCGCAATTCAGTGGAGCTGTTTGTGAATGGCGGAGAGCTGTCAATGAGTACAGCGATTTATACGCAACAGACAGCAGATGGCATTTCATTTTTCTGTGATGGAAATGCGGTGATCGATATAGAAAAGTTCGATATTGAGATTCCGATGAACAGATAAATTCTGATACCGGTTATAGATATAGTAATCTGAAATACCGACAATGCAATGAATTTATTTGACGGATAAACCACATGTAGTATAATAAACATGACCATTCGTTTAGAAATAAGTGCGGCATTTGCCGTATTACCCATGACTCTTTTTTCTATTGCGTAGGCAGAGCGGAGCTTTCAGGAGGTAGCGGATGGTCTTTTTGTGTAAAAGCGTCGATGGGAGGGACTTGGAATAGAAAGTCTCAGCGTATGCAATATGCAGAGATTTTTATGTAAATAGGAATATAGATCGGACAGGAGGAAGCACTACGATGAAGATGATATCGTGGAATGTGAATGGAATTCGCGCATGTGTTGGAAAGAATTTTATGGATTTCTTTAAAGAGGCAGATGCAGATATTTTTTGTATTCAGGAATCAAAAATGCAGGAAGGACAGCTTCAACTGGAGCTTCCGGGCTATTACCAATATTGGAATTATGCAGAGAAAAAGGGATATTCCGGAACTGCTATTTTTGCAAAGAAAGAGCCATTGTCAGTGGCATATGGAATCGGTATAGAAGAACACGACCATGAGGGACGAGTCATCACACTCGAATATGATAATTTTTATATGGTCACTGTATATACGCCAAATTCACAGAATGAGCTTGCCAGACTGGACTATCGTATGAAGTGGGAGGATGATTTCAGAGAGTATCTGAAGCAGTTGGAACAGACAAAGCCGGTGGTAGTATGTGGGGATATGAATGTGGCACATACAGAGATCGATCTGAAAAATCCAAAGACCAATCGTAAGAATGCCGGATTTACAGATGAAGAAAGAGAAAAGTTCAGCACTCTGCTTGACAGTGGATTTATTGACACTTTCCGTTATTTTAATCCGGATACAGAAGGTATTTATTCCTGGTGGTCTTACCGCTTTAAGGCAAGAGAGAAGAATGCCGGATGGCGGATCGACTATTTTCTGACCTCAAAGGCTCTGGAATCCAGACTGGTGGATGCGAAGATCCATACAGAGGTGTTGGGTTCCGATCATTGTCCGGTAGAACTTGATATTGACCTGTAACGGTGCCATTTATAAAAATAAATGTTTACTGACAGGAGATGAAAGAAAAATGAGAGCAAAAGTTTATCGGATATTTTTTTATGTTTTAGGGCTGCTGCTTCTTGCAATGGGACTCACGTTAAACACCAAGGCGGGCATGGGAGTATCTCCGATCATATCGGTGTCGTATAGTATTTCCCATATAACTCATATTAATTTTGGCAATACAACTTTCGGATTGTATGGTATATTTGTAATAATAGAAGTTATTCTACATACGATCAGGGGCATCCGTTATGAAAAACATACGGACGATGTATTGCAGCATGCAGGGAAAATAGATACGAAGCTTGCAATTATAATGGATCTGCTGCAGTTGCCGCTCAGCATGATATTTACACGTTTTCTGAACCTGTTTTCAAAATTTGTTCCTGAGGTTCACACGGAGGGAAATCATTCAGCAGAACAGTTTATCATACAGCTCCTGGTTCTAATCCTTGCCCTGATTCTGACCGGTATCGGAGCTGCGATGTCTCTTGATATGAGACTGATCCCGAATCCGGGAGATGGAATCGTTCAGGCGATTTCAGACTTTATACATAAAAGTGTAGGATTTACAAAGAACTGCTTTGATATTTTAAACGTTACGATAACAGTAATGATCAGCTTGGTCTTCATTGGACATTTCTATGGAATCGGCATAGGAACCGTACTTGCGATGATCTGCGTAGGAAGATTCATAGCATTATTTAATTATCTGGCGAAAGCAAAGATTACAGCACTTGCGGGTGTAGAAGAATAGAAAAAATGATAAAAGGAGAAATTATATATGCCAGTTTTTGATTTCAGTGATAAACCGGTAAAGAATGAGGATACGGTTTGTACCTATACGGCATTTCAGTCAAATGCAAAGGAAAAGACACCGGAGGAACCGATTCTGGTGTTAGATAACAGTGAGAGACAGTGGATCCATCATGCGCTGGGAGTTTTTACAAATCCGGCAAAGCGTACTGCTTTTGAATTCAAGGAAAATGGGGAGACATTTTCAGCAGATATTTTAAAGATTGATTCCAGATTTGTCAGTCTGATCAAATGGTTGGGAGAAAATCATATCAGTGTACGTCTGTCCGGTAAAAATCTGGAAGATGGATATGCAGTATACAGAATCCGAGAGACAGCATTTGGTGGCGGAACCAAGTTATCTGCGGCAGATGGATTCTTGCAGTTTATGATCGAACGACTGCTTGCAAGTACAGCGTCAGAGGAAGTCGAGGAGGATGACGATGCAGATGAGGAAGGCGATGATATGAAGCTGACCAGTCTTCAGAGCATTTCTGATTTTATGACATGTGCAGGCAGAACGATGCCGGATAATATCCGTCTCTGGGCGAGAAGAAATCTTGCTGTTGCCAGATCAAACGAGGTGTCACCGGAGGAGCGTCGTCATGCACAGAGAGCACTCTCGATCATGATGAATATTCAGTGGAAGAGCAATTATTTTGAAGCGATCGATCCGGTTGAAGCAAGACGGATCCTGGATGAAGAATTATATGGAATGGAACGTGTAAAGCAGAGGATCATGGAGACGGTTATCCAGATCAACCGAACTCATACTCTTCCTGCTTATGGACTTCTGTTGGTCGGACCTGCCGGTACCGGAAAATCACAGATCGCGTATGCGGTTGCCCGAATTCTGAAACTGCCATGGACAACCCTTGATATGAGTTCGATCAATGATCCGGAGCAGCTTACAGGAAGCTCCAGAATCTATGCAAATGCAAAGCCGGGTATCATCATGGAAGCATTCTCGATCGCAGGAGAATCCAATCTGGTATTTATTATCAATGAGCTTGATAAGGCTGCATCAGGAAAGGGAAATGGAAATCCCGCGGATGTACTGCTGACCCTGCTTGATAACCTTGGATTTACAGATAACTATATGGAGTGTATGATCCCGACCGTTGGCGTATATCCGATCGCAACGGCAAATAATAAAGAAGATATCAGTGCGCCATTGATGTCACGTTTTGCGGTTATCGACATACCGGATTATACCTTTGAAGAAAAGAAGATTATCTTCAGTAAATTTGCATTGCCAAAGGTATTGAAGCGGATCGGTCTGAAAGAAAATGAATGTATCATCACAGAGGATGGGCTGGATGCGGTCATTGAAGAATTCAAGAATACCTCCGGTATCCGTGATCTGGAGCAGGCAGCCGAGCATCTGGCCGCAAATGCACTTTACCGGATCGAGGTAGATCAAGTACCACAGGTGACATTTGATGCGGAAGGCGTAAGACATTTATTCCTGTAGGAGATTTCCTGTACGGAATGTTACCGGACGGCTGTTTTTAGTTAAATGAAAATGGAGCGTAAGTAAAAATGATAAAATTAGTAGCAAGTGACGTGGATGGAACTCTTGTTCCGGACGGAACATTTGAGATCGATCCTGAGATTTATGATGTGATAAAGAAACTGAAAGAAAAGGGTATTACCTTTGTGGCAGCAAGCGGCAGACAGTATGCGAGCCTTAAGAAGTTATTTGCGCCGGTTGCAGATCGGATCTTATATATCCCGGATAATGGCGGATTTGTCAGAGGAAGCAAGGGCGAAACATGGCTCAAACGTCCGATGGAGAAAGACCTGATCCGTGCGATTGTGGAGGATGCAGAGAAGCTGCCGGATATAGAGCTGATGCTCTGTGGAAGGGACTATGCCTATGTTGGAAGCGAGGATGGACGACTGTATAACTGGATGCGGGAAGCATACCGCTATGAGATCAAGGCAGTGCCGGATCTTACCGATATTGATGATGATATCGTGAAGATCTCGATATTCCACCCGGAGGATGCAGAGCGGATCGTAAAAGACTGGTTTTATGACAAATGGAAGGATACCGTTCTACTGGCACCTGCCGGAGTTTACTGGGTAGACTGTTCGGAACCATCGATCAATAAGGGAAGTGCATTACAGTTTCTGCTTGATAAATATGAGATCAAACCGGATGAAGTTATGGTATTCGGTGATAATATCAATGACCTTGGTATGCTTGCCTGTGCAAAGGAAAGCTATGCGATCGGAAGTGCCAGAGATGAGGTAAAGCAGGCAGCAGCCCATGTAGCAGATACGATGCGCAATCAGGGCGTGATCAAGGTGTTAAAGGAGCAACTGTTAAAATAAACTCAGACAGTAGTTGTGATTGAAAAAGGAGTGAAGCCTGATGGCATGTACAACGATATTAGTTGGAAAGAAGGCATCCTATGATGGATCAACGATCATTGCCAGAAACGATGATTCAGGATCCGGTCATTATATGCCGAAGAAATTTGTAGTCGTAGAACCGGAAGAACAGCCGAAGATCTACCGTTCGGTTCTGGCGCATCTGGAAATTCCGCTTCCGGAAGAAGCGATGCGCTATACCTCGATGCCCAATGCAGTCGATGGTGAGGGCATCTGGGCAGCAAGCGGTGTAAATGCAGCGCACGTTGCAATGACAGCAACCGAAACCATTACATCGAATCCGAGAGTGCTCGGTGCAGATCCTCTGGTCGAGTATCAGACGGCAGAGAACGGAAACGAAGAAATACCGGGCGGAATCGGAGAAGAAGATATCGTCTGTCTGGTACTCCCATATATAAGAAGTGCGAGAGCAGGTGTAGAACGTCTTGGAAATCTGCTTGAAACGTACGGAACCTACGAGATGAATGGAATCGCATTCCAGGATCAGGATGAGATCTGGTGGATGGAGACGATCGGAGGACATCACTGGATCGCAAAAAAAGTGCCGGATGATGTCTATGTTGTGATGCCGAATCAGTTCGGCATGGATACATTTGACATGAAGGATGCATTAACAGATCAGAACGCACATATGTGCTCAAAAGATCTGGCGAAATTTATCGAGAAGAATCATCTGGATCTGACTATTAGAAGAAGTGCAGAACGTAAGACACAGGATGCAGAAGTTCCATATGCCAGATTTATTAATCCAAGAGAGATATTTGGCAGTCATGATGATTCGGATCATGTCTACAATACGCCAAGAGCATGGTTTATGGAGCGGTACCTGAATCCGAAGACCTACCGCTGGGATGGTGAAAATGCAGATTACACACCGGTATCGGACGACATTCCATGGAGTCTGATTCCGGAGCATAAGGTTACGATGGAGGATGTCAAATATGTGTTGTCCTCGCATTATCAGGGAACACTATATGACCCATATCTTCCATATGGAGATAAGAAGATGGCAGGTGCATATCGTTCCATCGGCATTAACCGGACTGATTTCATGTCTGCGATCCAGATGCGACCATATGGAGCAGAGGACAGCCGTGTGATCGAGTGGGTGGCATTTGCTTCAAATGCGTTTAATGTCATGGTGCCATTTTATGCAAATGTGGACACAACACCGGAATATCTGGCGAACACGACCGCTGATGTATCTACCGATAATTTCTACTGGAACAGTCGGATGATCGCAGCGATGGCAGATGCATCTTACAGCAAGTCGCTGTTTCATATCGAACGGTATCAGGAAACCATGCTTGCGAAGGGGCATGAGGTGATCAACCGATACGATGAGCAGATAGAAAAAGAACCGGATGCCGGTAAACGAAGTGCGCTTCGAGAGCAGGCCAATCAGGAAATGGCAGATATTCTCAGGAAAGAGACCGGTAAGACGCTTTCCAAAGTCTTATATGAACTGAGTAATCAGATGAAGAATTCTTATGCGAGATCGGATGCTTAAGGCATCGGCATAGAGAAGCAAGAAATACAGGAGAAAAAGTAGAAAATATGAAACGAGAATCATTTAAATCCCGTTTAGGCTTTTTATTAGTAAGTGCGGGATGTGCGATCGGAATTGGAAATGTATGGAGATTCCCATATGTAGTAGGAGAAAATGGCGGTGGTATCTTTGTACTGTTCTATCTGCTGTTCCTTGTGGCAATGGGACTTCCGGTTCTAACCATGGAGCTTGCAGTCGGACGAGGAAGCAGGAAGAGTGCGGTTCTTGCATATAAGGAGCTTGAAAAACCAAAGAGCAAATGGCATATCCATGGCTGGTTTGCCATCCTTGGATGTTATGTGCTGATGATGTACTATACAACCGTATCCGGTTGGATGGTATCGTATTTTTATAAATTTGTAACAGGCGAATTTCAGGCAGGCATGGATGCGGATGCGACCGGATCGGTATTCTCGGATCTGCTTGCCGATCCAAAGCAGATGGGCTTCTGGATGATCCTGACGGTTATTGTCGGATTTATCGTATGCAGCCGTGGGCTTCAGAATGGTCTGGAACGGATCAGTAAGATCATGATGACAGCTTTGTTGGTGCTGATCGTGGTACTGGCAGTTCACAGTATTACTTTATCAGGAGCCGGCGAAGGTTTACGGTTCTACCTGATCCCAAATCTGTCAACGGTTGAGAAAGTCGGGATAGGAAATGTAATATCGGCGGCTATGAATCAGGCATTCTTCACTCTGAGTCTTGGTGTAGCTGCGATGGAGATCTTCGGAAGTTATATGAGCAAGGATCATGCGCTGGCAGGCGAAGGTGTGCGAATCTGTGCCCTGGATACATTTGTTGCTGTTATGTCAGGATTGATCATTTTCCCGGCATGTTTCAGTTATGGCGTAGAGGTTACTTCAGGACCAAAGCTGATATTTGTAACGCTGCCAAATGTATTTGTAAATATGGCAGGTGGAAGGATCTGGGGTTCTCTGTTCTTTCTGTTTATGACATTTGCAAGCTTTTCGACTGTAATTGCAGTATTTGAAAATATTATGTCTTTTGCAATGGATATGTTCGGATGGAGCAGGAATAAAACAGCCATCATCAATTGCATTATTATTCTGATCGCAAGTCTTCCTTGTGTTCTGGGATACAACGTGTGGAGTGAGCTGCACCTGATTGGTGGCAGAGATGTATTAGACAGTGAGGACTTCCTGGTAAGTAATCTTCTGCTCCCACTCGGTTCGCTGATCTATCTGTTGTTCTGTGTTACGAAATGGGGCTGGGGCTTTGATAATTATATCGAGGAAGTAAATACCGGTTCCGGACTGAAAATGTCCAGAAAATTAAAACCATATTTCCAGTTTGTACTTCCTGTTCTGATCCTGATCATTCTGATTCAGGGACTGTTATAAAGAAGATTTTCAAGATAAAATATGAGAAGATATTTGGGAGATCAGATGGTATATGGATACGAAAAAATATGAAGATCAGATGCCTGTAGATGAAGGTCTACAGGGAAATGAGACAATCGAAGAAGCAATCCTTGCTTTACAGCAGGAACCGACAGAAGAAATGCTTGCGCATACGCTTACAGTGATAAGACGGCGTGCGAGAGCAAATGGACAGTTCATTGTTGCTGTTATACCACCGGCGGGTGCAGAGAGCAGTTTGCAGATCCAGGCAATCCAGACCGAGGATGAGCGGTACTGGTGGATGGCATTTACCGGCTTTGATGAGGAGATAAAGGGCGGTGAAACGGTAATGTCAACCTTTATGGCAGATATCAGTCATCTCTTTGAAGCAGCTTTAATGACGGACGATATAGAGGGCATTATTCTGAATCCCTGGAACCGCGCATTAATGTTGGATAAGAGCCTGCTTCAGCTGATTCTTGCTGGAAAGTAGCTTAACATTAGAAAAATGCCATTTTTTGTATAAAAAGTTTAGAAAATTTAATATTTCACAAAAACAGTTGGTTAAATTTCACAAAAATATAATGAGAAATGAAAAGAATTGTGATATAATCAGAAAGTAGTGTAGTAGTACACTACTTTTTGTTTTTTATAGGCAAGAGTCGTTTGCGGCTCCTTAGTCATACCAATAAGATAGAGTAATAGGAGGATGGAAAGATGGCAAGATTTACGTTACCTAGAGATATTTATCATGGAAAGGATGCATTAGATGCATTAAAAACTTTTAAAGGAAAAAGGGCGATGATCTGTGTTGGCGGTGGCTCGATGAAACGCTTTGGATTTCTGGATAAAGTAGAAAAGAATCTGAAAGAGGCAGGAATGGAAGTTCAGTTATTTGAAGGCATTGAACCGGATCCGTCTGTTGAAACAGTTATGAAGGGTGCTGCTGCCATGCTGGAGTTTGAACCGGACTGGATCGTAGCAATCGGCGGAGGTTCTCCGATCGATGCGGCAAAGGCAATGTGGATCAAATATGAATATCCGGACATTACATTTGAAGATATGTGTAAGGTATTTGGTATTCCTTCCCTTCGTAAAAAAGCTCATTTCTGTGCAATTTCTTCTACTTCAGGAACTGCAACTGAAGTAACGGCCTTTTCAATTATCACGGATTATCAGAAGGGTATCAAATATCCGATCGCTGATTTTGAGATTACACCGGATGTAGCGATCGTTGATCCTGAGTTGGCAGAGACGATGCCGCAGAAGTTAGTTGCTCATACCGGTATGGATGCAATGACACATGCGATCGAGGCATATGTATCAACCGCAAACTGTGATTTCACAGATCCGTTGGCATTACATGCTATTAAGATGATCCAGAATGATCTGGTTGGTTCTTATAACGGAGATATGGAAAAACGTGATGCAATGCACAACGCTCAGTGCCTTGCAGGTATGGCATTCTCAAATGCGCTTCTGGGTATTGTTCATTCTATGGCACATAAAACAGGTGCAGCATTTGCGGATTATGGTGCACACATCATTCACGGTGCGGCAAATGCAATGTATCTGCCGAAGGTCATCGCATTTAACGCAAAGGATGAAACTGCAAAAGAAAGATATGGAGTGATCGCAGACTTTATGGGACTTGGCGGTGATACATTAGATGAGAAGGTAACACTTCTGATCAACTATCTGCGTAAGATGAACGATGATCTGAATATCCCACACTGTATCAAACATTATGGTGCTGACAGTTATCCGGCAGAGCAGGGCTTTGTACCTGAGAATGTATTCTTAGAGCGGTTGCCGGAGATCGCAGCAAATGCAATATTGGATGCATGTACAGGATCGAATCCTAGACAGCCAAGTCAGGAAGAGATGGAGAAACTCTTAAAGTGCTGTTATTATGACTCAGAGGTTGATTTCTAAAAGTTATTGATTTATAAGAGGTACAATACTGATATAAAATAAGAAACCAGGGTATTTTTGGAACAAATTCCGAAAATACCCTTTTAAAATGTCAGGTAAAACTTGATTTCTAAGGGATAGCACTTTATACTGGAAAAGTAGTGTGCCTTTATGGAAACGGATGTAGCAGAATGCTTATCATAGGGCATATAAAACAAAAGAAAATTTTGGAGGAGAGAAATTGAAGATCAAAAGAAAACAGATTGCGATGCTTATATTCATTGCGATCATAATCGTACTCATGGTGGTAACCGGTAAAACACCGGGGGAGATCGCAGATCCGGAGAATTATCAATGTAAGACATATGCAACGATATTATCTTTGCTTCCACCGGTTATTGCGATCGGTCTGGCACTGATCACAAAAGAGGTTTATACCTCATTGCTTGCAGGTATTATCACAGGTGGATTGTTATATTCGAATTTCAATCTGGAGTTAGGTATCAATACCATGCTGTTTAATGAAAATGGCGGTATGATCGCGAAGCTTTCAGATTCAGGAAATGCGGGTATTCTGGTATTTCTTGTTATGCTTGGTATTCTGGTATCCCTGTTAAATAAAGCAGGAGGCTCTGCGGCATTTGGAAAATGGGCATCAAAACACATTAAGACAAGGATTGGTGCACAATTATCCGTTATGGTTCTTGGAATCCTGATCTTTGTAGACGATTATTTTAATTGTCTGACTGTAGGAAGTGTCCTTCGTCCTGTAACAGATCGTCATAAAGTATCAAGAGCCAAATTATCTTATATTATTGATGCTACAGCAGCACCGGTGTGTATCATAGCACCGATCAGTTCATGGGCTGCAGCTGTTACATCATCCGTACCGGAAGATGCTGGAATTAACGGATTTGCAGTATTTATCCAGACAATTCCATATAATCTGTATGCACTTCTTACGTTAGTCATGGTACTTGGAGTAACCATTCTTCGTGTTGATTTCGGTCCGATGAAGAGACATGAAATGAATGCGATCGCAGGGGATCTGTTCACAACCCCGGGAAGACCATATGAAGATAATGAAGAAGAAATTTTAAAAGAAAATGCACATGTGCTGGATCTGATCCTGCCGGTTGTTGTGCTGATCATAAGCTGTATCATTGCAATGGTATATACAGGTGGGTTCTTCAGTGGAACATCATTTGTAGATGCATTTGCAAATTCATCCGCATCGGTTGGTCTGGTGCTTGGTGGTGCTGTTACACTGGTATTTACGTTTATTTATTTCATGCTGCGTGATACCTTATCCTTCCAGGAATTTACGGAATGTATACCGGAAGGTTTCAAATCAATGATCGCACCGATCCTGATCCTTACAATGGCGTGGACACTTTCCGGTATGACGAATCTCCTCGGCGCAAAGGTATATGTAGCTGATCTGGTATCCAGTTCTGCCGGTTCCATGCAGGGCTTCCTGCCGATGATCATATTCATTGTTGCAGCCTTACTTGCATTTGCCACCGGAACGTCATGGGGAACCTTCAGTATTCTGATCCCGATCGTGATCGGAGTATTCCCATCCGGACAGATGATGGTAATCTCTATCGCATCCTGTCTGGCAGGTGCGGTATGCGGTGATCACTGCTCCCCAATCTCAGATACAACGATCATGGCATCTGCCGGAGGACATTGTGAGCATGTAAACCATGTATCTACACAGCTTCCATATGCGCTTGTTGTAGCTGCAGTATGTATGGTTGGATATCTGTTGATCGGAATTCTTCAGGCTGCAAAGCTTGCCGCACTTTCATGGCTTGCGCTTCCGGTTTGCATCGTGCTGTTATTTGTGATCCTAATGCTTATTCGTGCAAAAACCGGACGCGAAGAGGTTTAGGTTTTGAATATTTTCATCGAAACGCATGGACATATTTAAGAGCGTACGGCCTGAATTCGAAAAACTTGCCAGATTATAGTAAAGGAAATTAGTAGTAAAATATGTTAGAAACAATTGAATCAATCAACAATGTAGTCAATAACTTTATATGGGGAGTTCCTGCCATGATCTGTATTATTGGTGTCGGTCTGGTGTTAAGCTTCCGAACCCGGTTTCTGCAGATTCGGAAATTCCCATATGCGATGAAAGTTACGATCGGGCGAATGTTTCGAAAGAAACAGGCTGCAGATGGAGCCATGACACCGTTTCAGGCGGTGTGTACCGCGCTTGCAGCTACGGTCGGTACAGGAAATATAGCAGGTGTTGCCGGAGCAATCGCTATCGGTGGACCGGGTGCCGTCTTCTGGATGTGGATATCCGCACTTCTTGGTATGTGTACAAAGTTTTCAGAAGTAACACTCGCCGTCCATTTTCGGGAGAAGAATGATAAGGGCGAATTTGTCGGCGGACCGATGTATTACATCAAGAATGGTTTGAAGAAGCATTGGCACTGGCTTGCATATTTGTTTGCGGCATTTGGTGTGATCACAGTATTCGGTACAGGAAATGCCACACAGGTAAACACGATCACGACAGCGATCGATTCTGCATTATTTAATTATGGAATTATTTCAAAGGATTCCGCGTCAACCATAAATCTGGTCATCGGTATTGTGCTCGCGGTCCTGCTTGCATTGATCCTGCTTGGCGGGATTAAGAGAATCGGACAGGTAACAGAGAAGCTGGTACCATTTATGGCGCTGTTCTATGTGGTGCTTGCACTTGGAGTCGTAATTTTAAATATCAATCATGTGCCGGCAGTATTTAAAGAGATTGTGGAAGGCGCATTTTCACCGGCGTCAGTAACCGGTGGTGTTGTTGGAAGCTTTTTCATGAGCATGAAGAAGGGTGTATCAAGGGGTATCTTTTCAAATGAGGCCGGGCTTGGTACAGGTTCGATCGCACATGCATGTGCAGATACAAGAAAACCGGTAAAACAGGGATTCTTTGGAATCTTTGAAGTATTCGTAGATACTATAGTTATCTGTACCCTGACTGCATTGGTTATACTTTGCAGCGAAGTGCCGATCACATATGGACAGGCAGCGGGCGCTGAGCTTACGATCAGTGGGTTTACTGCTACATATGGCAACTGGGTATCACTTTTTACAGCTGTAGCAATGTGCTGTTTCGCATTTTCAACTATTATTGGTTGGGGATTATATGGTGCAAGGTGTATTGAGTTTTTATTCGGAACAAAGGTAAATAAGCCGTTTATGTTTGTTTATTCACTGGTTGCTATTGTTGGTGCAACCTTAGATCTTGGATTACTCTGGAGTATTGCAGAGACCTTCAATGGTCTGATGGCGATACCGAACCTGATCGCAGTATTCTTGCTTTCCGGTGTAGTTGTGAAGCTGGTCAGGGAGCATTTTGATCCGGAAGCAAGGGAAGAAGCATAATAAAAATAACAGATAAATAAAAATGTCAGATAAACAAAAAACATCTAATCGGATAACAGATATGAATATGTCGTTAACCGATCGGATGTTTTTTTATTTTATGGAAAGTTTTATTGTATAAAGCAAGGAACTTCAGATCGAAATTTCGTCAAATAAAAATTTTTTCAAAAAAATTTAAATTTGTATCAACTTTTTCTCATCCTTAAACATCTAAATAATAGAAAACAAAGTAAGAAGTACTTTTGAGATAGATAAGGAGGAACGGATAATGCGTCAGAATAGGAATAGAGTCAGAGTACAAAAAAGAAGAAAGATGTTCTTAATGCAGCAAAAGAGAAAGAGAAGGAGAAGAAGACAGCAGATATTTATGCGTGGAACGGCAGCAGCAATGCTTCTGTTTGCGTTCTGCATCAGTATTCGGTTTATACATATGGCGAAAGACAGACCGATTGTAGAAGGATCAACGCAAGAGCCTGTGACAACAGAGGTAAGTACGACAGAGACAAGTACGACAGAGGCAAGTACAACAGAGAGTTCCGGAACCGGTAATGTGAAAGAGACATTGCTGACAGGTCAGGGCGATGATACTACAACAGAATCAGTAAAAAACATGGATTTAAAGAGCAATGACAAATCAAATGAGTTTTCGGATGCGGTATTTGTCGGAGATTCCAGAACGGAAGGCTTCGTGTTACAAACCGGTATACAGACAACCGCATATGTACACAAGGGATTAACTGTTGCAAGCGCATATACCGCAAAAGTAATCCATCAGGACGATGAAGACCGGTCAGTGATGGAGGCACTTGCCAGAACAAGATATAATCGTGTATATTTAATGTTTGGAATCAATGAGACAGGCTGGATCAGTAATGATATATTTATCTCAGATTACAAGCAGATCATTGATGATATTAAGGCACAAAATCCATCTGCAAAGATATTTATTCAGTCGGTACTTCCGGTAAGTAAAGCGGTATCGGATTCCGGCGGATATGTCAGAAATGATAAGATCGCGGAATATAATAAACGATTAGAGCAGCTTGCAGCGGATGAAGGTGCTACATTTGTGAATGTGCAGGAAGCGGTATCAACAGATGGAGTTCTGCCGGATGATGCGGCCACAGATGGAATTCATCTGAACAAGAAATATTGTGAAAAATGGCTCACATATCTGGAGGAACATACACTGGATAAATAAAAATATTAACAGAGGGAACAGAACGTGAATGAGCGTAGTATTTTAAGAAAAACGAAATATCAGAATGAACGTGCCGATTATAAAAAGCAGGAATCGCAAGATACGGGGATCCGGTCAACTGTGGTGATACGATTTATTGAGGATAATCAGGAGAAGTTTTATCGGATGGCATTTGGCTATATGAAGAATGAACAGGATGCTTTAGATGCGGTTCATGATGCGGTCGTTAAGATACTGCAGAACCGGAGCCAGGTAAAAAGTCCGGAATACTTTGAAACATGGGCGTATCGTATACTGATCAATGAATGTCTGATGGCTTTGCGAAGACAAAAAAAGGTTGTCTATCTGCAGGAGGATGATTCACTTGAAGACAGTACAGACAGAACGGGAAAGCAGGAGGAATATGTCGATCTGTATCATTCTATGGATCGGCTTCCGGCAAAATTGAAAACAGTCGTTCTTCTTCGTTTTTTTGAAGATATGCCATTTGACAAGATCGCAGAGGTTACAGGAGATAATATCAACACAGTAAAATCAAGGTTGTATAAGGCTTTGAAACTCTTAAAGCTGGATTTGGAGGTTTATGATGAAGTTTAATAAAGAGGAATATGAAAATATTAAAATCCCGGAACAATTGAATTCCATAGTTCAGGATGCGATAGAAGAAGGACTGGCGACAGAGAACACAGGGATGTCGGATCAGAAGCCTGTTAATATATATACGAGACGGAAGAAACATATACTGCGTTATGCAGGAGAGGCCGTAGCTGCAACATTTTTGATATTTGTGGTTCTGCTGAATGTATCGCCGACGTTTGCAAAGGCAGCTGCCGATACGCCGTTTATCGGTTCTGTGTGTCAGGTATTTACCTTCCGGGAATATGAATATGCGGATGAAGCCAAATATGTAAATGTGAAAGTTCCGCAGTTGAATAATACCGGAAATTCCGAACTGGAAAAGCGTGTGAATCGTGAGATAGCAAAGATGATCAACCAGGAAGTGGAAGCAAGTAAGAAGCGTGCGGAAGAAGAGTATAATGCTTATATATTAACCGGGGGAGATCCGAAGAACTTTATTCCATATGATATCGTCATTGACTATGAGGTCAAATGTCTGGATGAACATTATGTATCCTTTGTGATCAGTGAAAATGAGACCCGGGCAACCGGTTATTACCAGATGTTCTATTATAACATTGATCTGGATACAGGAAAGGATATTACATTAAAAGAATGGTTTGGCAGCAATTATAAGAAGATCATAGCCGATGAGGTTCAGAGGCAGATCAATACCTGGGACGACGAAAAGAAATTCTATCTCTGGGAAGATTTAGATCTGGAAGATCTGATCAATGAAGATACACAGTTTTATATCAATGACAAGGATCAGGTTGTGGTATTTTTTAATAAATATGAGCTGGGCGCAGGAGCAATGGGAACGCCGGAATTTATAATTGATGTATCAAAATAATAGAAAATAAAAAGCTGTAAAGGAAATGTGAAATCTTTATAAAAGAGATTGACATTTCCTTTTTTTCTGACTATATTGTTCTAAAAGAAACTTAGCACTCTTGTGACATGAGTGCTAACAGACTTTTGCCTGTATAACCAATACCAAAAGCTGTGTCAACACAGGTCAGCGGCGATTGCTGCGATAATTTGCGAAACTCAGAAATAATACAGGAAAAGGCAGTACATATATGTAGAAATTACAGGTACCTGCCGGAAAGAGAGGAGACATATGAAAGAAGTAAAATCACCCAAGAAGCCGTTGATCTTCTATTATGGGATCGTGCTGGTCGTTCTTCTGGTTTTTAATATGTTTATTTATCCGCTTCTGATGAAGATACAGATCAAGGAAGTAGATTACGGAACATTTATGAAGATGATCAATGAGAAAAATATTGGCGAAGTAGAGGTGGATGATTCCGAGATCATCTTCACAGACAAGGATAAGAACACATACTATAAGACCGGAGCTATGGATGATCCGGGACTGACGGAACGGTTATACGATGCCGGAGCGGTATTTTCAAAGAATGTTGATGAAACGGTATCACCGGTCTGGAATTTCCTGTTGAGATTTCTTCTTCCGATTATTATATTCATCGGACTGGGCCAGTATTTCAGTAAGAAGCTGATCGAACAGGCGGGCGGTAAGAATGCGATGTCCTTTGGAATGGGCAAGAGCAATGCCAAGGTATATGTGCAGTCGACAAATGGTATCCGTTTCTCGGATGTCGCAGGAGAGGATGAAGCAAAAGAGAATCTGGCAGAGATCGTTGATTATCTGCACAACCCTGCGAAATATACGGATGTCGGTGCTTCGATGCCAAAGGGTGTCCTGTTAGTAGGTCCTCCGGGAACCGGTAAAACAATGCTTGCAAAAGCAGTTGCGGGAGAGTCCAATGTACCGTTCTTCTCGATGTCCGGTTCGGAATTTGTAGAAATGTTTGTAGGTATGGGTGCCTCCAAGGTCAGAGATCTGTTCAAGCAGGCAAAGGAGAAAGCCCCATGTATCGTATTTATCGATGAGATCGATGCAATTGGTAAGAAACGTGACGGACAGATCGGAGGAAATGATGAAAGAGAACAGACATTGAATCAGCTCCTGACTGAGATGGATGGTTTTGAAGGAAACAACGGCGTTATCATCCTGGCGGCAACAAACCGACCGGAATCGCTTGATCCTGCACTTACCCGTCCGGGTCGATTCGACCGTAGAGTCCCGGTTGAACTTCCTGATCTGAAAGGAAGGGAAGCAATCCTTCAGGTACATGCCAGAAAGATCAAGGTTTCGGATGATGTGGATTTCCATACGATCGCAAGAATGGCAGCAGGGGCTTCCGGTGCAGAGCTTGCCAATATCGTAAATGAAGCAGCTCTTCGAACAGTACGGGCAGGCAGAACGATCGTTACAGAAGCAGATTTTGAAGAAAGTGTAGAAGTAGTTATCGCAGGATATCAGAAGAAGAATGCTGTTTTATCAGATAAAGAAAAGCATGTGGTTGCCTATCATGAGATCGGACATGCGCTCGTAGCGGCCATGCAGTCGCACTCAGCACCGGTACAGAAGATCACGATCATTCCGAGAACTTCAGGTGCGCTCGGCTATACCATGCAGGTGGAGCAGGGAGACAGATATCTGCTGACAAAAGAAGAACTGGAAAATAAGATTGCAACCTTTACCGGTGGACGTGCAGCAGAGGAAGTGGTATTCGGTGAGGTTACGACCGGAGCCTCGAATGATATCGAGCAGGCAACGAAGATCGCACGGGCAATGATCACCCAGTATGGCATGAATGATGACTTTGATATGGTTGCGATGGAGACGAGAAATAATCAGTATCTTGGTGGGGATACATCCCTTACCTGTTCACCGGAAACCCAGAGGGAGATTGACCGCAAGGTTGTAGAACTGGTGAAGGTTCAGCATGAAAAAGCACGTAAGATCTTAGAGGAGAACCGGGAAAAGCTGGATGAACTGGCAGCCTTTTTATATGAGAGAGAGACGATCACAGGAGACGAATTTATGAGCATTTTACAGGATAAGAGGTGAGAATTATGAGGAAACGAACAGGATTTGGCTGGATGGAGCTGATACTTGGAATTATACTCACTATACTTGGCATCTTTACGATGATCCGTCCTGAAAGTATGTTGAACAGTATTGTCATCTGTTACGGAATCGTGGCAGCAGTCAGCGGTATAGCAGATATTATATTCTATGTAAAGATGGAGCGGCATATGGGAGTTGTACCGACAGTATCCCTGACCTCCGGCATCTTAAGTACCCTGCTTGGTATGATGCTGATCCTCTGTCCGGGAGCCGCACAACGGTTAGTGATCTGGCTCTTTGCACTCTGGATCATTATGCACAGTATATCCAGACTGTCCCATATCAGTACTGTACGGTATTTTGCAGGTAACAGCTTTGGACTTGTATCCCTGTTGTTGAATATCATCGGTATCGTGATCGGAGTTATGCTTCTGATAGAACCGATTATGGCAGTTGTCGCATTCGGTTATCTGATCGGACTGTATCTGATCGTGCTTGGAATTGATAGTATTGCATCAGCACTCAGCAAAATGGGATCAGACTGGTAGGCGTAAATAATCCGAATCATAAAAAAATACATTTCCAGTAGAATCTCGTCGAGAAATGATGTATGATTGTACTAATTGTTTGTTAAGGACGAAAGCAATCTCAAGGAGGAACTACAGTTGAATTTCTTAGAAGAAAGAATTGTAAAAGACGGAATTGTAAAAGAAGGAAATGTATTAAAGGTTGACAGCTTTTTGAATCACCAGATGGACATCCGGTTATTTGACCAGATCGGTGAAGAATTTAAGAAGCGTTTTGAAGGAACGCCGATCAATAAGATCCTCACGATTGAGGCATCCGGAATCGGGATCGCATGTGTGGCAGCGCGACAGTTTGATGTGCCTGTTATCTTTGCGAAGAAATCAAAAAGCATCAATATAGAAGGTGAAGTATATGTGGCAGAGGTAGAATCCTTTACCCACAAATGTAAGAATCAGGTTATCGTGTCAAAGAAATTCTTGAATCCGGATGACAATGTTCTGATCATTGATGACTTCCTCGCAAATGGCTGTGCGCTTCAGGGATTGATATCTATCGTGACATCAGCCGGTGCAAATGTTGCGGGAATCGGTATCGTAATCGAAAAAGGCTTCCAGACCGGTGGACAGATCATCCGGAATCTGGGATATCATCTGGAATCCCTTGCAATTGTAGACGAGATGGATGCAGCGACAGGAAATATCATTTTCCGGGAGCAGTAATTAAAGGAGTTTTTTATGGCAGAACAGAATGAGAAAGATTCTGTGCAGACAACCTCCGGCAGTGGAGAGCACAGAGAGAAAGATTTATCCATTATGGATTACAGTAAGACCTATGGCGGAATCTCCAAACGGTTTTCAAATGTAGCAAATGAGAAGATGGAGACACCGAAACCTGTCGCAATCGGAAGAGTTCTGATCGGACTTATGGCGATGCTTCTGATATGGGCAAACTTCCAGCCGTTCGTTCAGGCGACTGTGGATGAAACAACAGAATCCGTCAATTTCCTGAGTGGAGACGGAATCCTTGTTATATTTTTTGCATTGATCACAAGTATTATAATGGTATTTAAAAATGCAAGAAAATGGACGTTACTTACAGCGATCCTGACTCTGGCTGTGATCATGATCGATCTGGTCAATACACTGGTACAGATCAAGAATAATGCCAATGGCGATATAGTCTATAGTCTTGGCTATGGAACCGTCTTCCTGCTGATCGGTGCGATCGTTATGGTAGCCGGCGCAGCAATGATTCTGGTGACAGACTTGAAGAATAAGAAGAAAAATTAAAATATTTAATAATAAAAAGGCTTCCCACTGATGCATGGGCTATATCCTTTATTTCACAGAACACTTGCGTTCTATTTTTCACGTAACGGTACTAAGTTCACTGCTTATCGCAGTTCACTAAGGACCGACGTGAAAAAAGGTCTGTTCCATAAAGATATAAGCCCATACATTAGTGGGAAGCCTTTTTTTAATTTAACAGCCTAAACCCAGATATTTGCAGATCATATTCCAAAGATCTGAACAGTTACACTTCATACACATAATAAGATCCTCCTGTTGTAATTCATAAATGTATCGATCGAGTACAATAGAATTGTAATAATTCTGTAACATCTTCGCAATATGAAACTATTGCCAGTTTGATTTTTAAATGTGGAAATATGTATATAGTTTTTTACAAAGACAGAAAAAGGCTTCCTGTTAATATTGCAGATATATCAAACTTGTTTGCAAAGTATTGTTTTGAGCAAAATGGACGAGAGTATTATTATTATGAAGCAAGCCTGCCCCCTCTGTGTAACTTCGAACTAAACTCGGTCCCCTCGTTAAGGTCTCAGTTTATTCGCGTTGGTACTTAGGCTGCGTATTTTGCAGCCTTATGTACCATTACGTCGAAGGTAGAGCGGAAGCGTCTTGCGGAATAATAGATGATACTCTTGTTCATTTTGATATAAATATTTGAGTGAACAGGTTTGATTTAGCTGCATGGATCCTTGCAGGAAGCCTTTTTCGTATATAAAATACAAAAATTTCCACTTGAAAAATCGAACGTAAGTTCTTATAATAAACGTATGTTCGAATTACAAGCAAATAAAACCATACAGGAAAAATTACATATACTGGCGGATGCGGCGAAGTATGATGTGGCATGTACATCCAGCGGTGTGGATCGAAAAGGAAAGAAAGGAATGCTCGGCAATGCACGATCCTGCGGAATCTGTCACAGCTTTGCATCAGATGGACGCTGTATCTCTCTGCTCAAGATTCTGATGACGAATCACTGCATCTATGACTGCAAGTATTGCGTGAACCGTGTATCGAATGATGTCGAGCGTGCCACTTTTACGCCGGAGGAGATCTGTGAATTGACGATTGAATTTTATAAAAGGAATTATATAGAAGGGCTGTTCTTAAGCTCCGGGGTGATCCGTGATCCGGCATATACGATGGAGCAGATCTGTATAACCTTACAGCTCCTTCGTACAAAATACAGGTTCAACGGATATATTCATGTAAAGACGATTCCGGGTGCGCCGGATGAACTACTTGCGGCTGCCGGATTTCTGGCCGACCGCATCAGTGTGAATCTGGAGCTCCCGACTGCGGAGAGCCTGAAGAAGCTTGCGCCGAATAAGAGCTTTCAGACGATCATGACTCCGATGGGGAAGGTGCGTGATACGATCGCAGAGACGAGAACCCTGATAGGGAAAGATGCAAGAATGGAACGTAGTCTGGGGAATCGTTACCTGCCGGGAAGTATATTCGGGAAAGAACAGTTACGGCTGACCGGAGCACAGAGTAATGGAGGCGGCTCTCTTTGGAAGAAAGCTGCTTCCTTTGCTCCGGCAACTCAGGATACATGGAAGCCACGGGCATTTGCACCGGCAGGTCAGAGTACACAGATGATCATTGGGGCATCCGATGAGAGCGACTATACGCTGGTGCAGACGACACAGAAGTTATATCAGAACTATGATCTGAAACGTGTCTTTTATTCCGCCTATATTCCGGTAAATGAGGATTCGGCACTTCCGTCCCTTGAGACTCCGGTTCCGCTTCTGAGGGAACACCGGCTGTATCAGGCAGACTGGCTGCTGCGGTTTTATGGATTTCAGGCGGATGAATTGTTGTCAGAGGAACGACCGAATTTTAATGTCCGTATGGATCCGAAATGCGACTGGGCGATCCGGCATCTGGAACAGTTCCCGATCGAAGTGCAGACGGCTTCTTATGATACACTGCTCCGAGTACCGGGGATAGGACCGAAATCAGCAGGCAGGATCGTAAAGGCGAGACGATACGGACATCTGGAATTTGACCATCTGAAGAAGATGGGAGTGGTACTGAAACGGGCGCATTATTTTATTACCTGTGGAGGACGGATGATGTATAAGATACCGATCGAGGAGCAGTATATTACCAGACAACTGGTTGGAGAACATGCGAAAGAGAACTGGCAGGTAGAGCATAAGGAAGAAGAATATAAGCAGTTATCCTTCTTTGATGCTCAGGGAGTATTTGGAGTTCCGAATTGATTTGTGGATAAATGTAAAATCCTATTTAAGAATAGACGATTGTATGTAGAAATATTGTCAGGATAGATTTTACAGATAGATGAGGATATAGATGGGAGAATGTAAATATGAGGATATTTACCTGTAAACATCAATTAGAAGATATGATGACCTGCATCTATGATGCATGGGTCTATGCACTCCGGGTCGGACATGATAAGGTGCGGTTACGGACGGAGCCGATCGTGCAGGCAACTTTATTTGACGAGTATGTTCATGTGGATGTCGATGCAGAAAAGACGGAAAAGGTTCTGCGTTCCGTTCGAAATAAGATCGGGATGCAGGCATATATCGATGTGTATTATGCCTGCCTGATGGAAGATGATGTACTGGACGATATCTACCGTTTTTTGCGGATCGGATTTCAGGCGGGACCCAGGGTGATCGGGATGCTTGCAGAGCCTCCGGTTAGCCGGATGCTGGAGATTCGGCGAGCAGTCGGAAATGAGATACATCATTTTCGGGAATTTGCCAGATTCAATTCGATTGATAATAAGGTGTATGTCTGCCATCTGGAACCGAAGCATGATGTGATCTATCAGGTGGCAGAGCATTTTGCAGACCGGATGCCGGATGAATATTTTATGATCCTTGATGATAACCGGAAGTATGCAGTGATCCATCCGGGAAAACATTACTCAGGGCAGCAGGCAGATAGAGAAAGAGAGATTTCAGAACAGAACCGATATATGAAGGAAAAGGCTCAGAAGATGTATTTGTGGGAGTTGTCCGATGAGGAAATGAAGACGCTTCGACAGACGGAATTATTGAAGGATGAATATACCGAACTCTGGAAGACCTTCTTTCATACGATCGGGATTGAACAGCGGAAGAATCCGACCTGCCAGCGAAATCTGATGCCGATATGGAAGCGGAAGCATGCGGTAGAATTCATGCAGTAAACAAAAAGAATAAAATTTACTAACTTTTAGTAAAAATTTAGCAAAAACTATTGATTAGTTTTTATTCTCGTGTATAATGATGATAGTGGTTATCGTAACAGAGAATCCGGTACCGATAAATGTTATGATAATCGAAGATTAAGAATTTATTTTACAGGAGGATTATGATATGAAGATCTTAGTAACAGGTGGTGCTGGTTATATTGGAAGTCATACTTGTGTTGAATTATTAGAAGCAGGATATGATGTAGTAGTTGTTGACAATCTGTATAATGCGAGTCCGAAAGTAATTGGAAGAATAAAAGAGATAACAGGAAAAGACGTAACATTTTATGAGAAGGATATCCGTGATCTGGATGCAATGAATGAAATCTTTGCAAAAGAAAAGCCGGATACAGTCATTCATTTTGCAGGCTTAAAGGCAGTTGGTGAATCTGTTCGTAAGCCACTCGAATATTATGAGAATAACATTGCGGGTACATTAACACTTTGCAAGGCAATGCGCGAGAATGGATGCAAGAACATTATCTTTTCATCTTCTGCAACCGTGTATGGCAATCCTGCATTTATCCCGATCACAGAGGAATGTCCAAAGGGTGTCTGCACAAATCCTTACGGCTGGACCAAGCATATGCTTGAGCAGATCCTGACAGATATCCACACAGCAGATCCGGAATGGAATGTTATCCTGCTTCGTTACTTCAATCCAATCGGAGCACATAAGAGCGGACTGATCGGAGAAGATCCAAAGGGTATTCCAAACAACCTGCTTCCTTATGTAGCACAGGTAGCGGTAGGAAAGCTTCCTTGTCTTGGTGTATTCGGTGATGACTATGATACACCGGACGGAACAGGTGTCAGAGATTATATCCATGTTGTAGATCTTGCCAAGGGTCATGTAAAAGCGATCAATAAGATCAAAGAGGATCCGGGTGTAAAGATTTACAATCTGGGTACAGGAAAAGGATACAGCGTTTTAGATGTTGTTAAGGCATTTGAGAAGGCATGCGGCAAGAAGATTCCTTATGAGATCAAGCCTCGCCGTGCAGGTGATATCGCAACCTGTTATTCTGATGCAACTCTTGCTAAGAAAGAACTTGGCTGGGAAGCAGAATACGGAATCGATGAGATGTGCGCAGATTCATGGAGATGGCAGAGCATGAATCCGGATGGCTATGGTGCATAATGAAAATATTCAGTAAATAAGTAACAGACAGGCAATTGTAAACGTGTCGTAATACAGGGCACAGAGAAGATACAATTGCCTGTTTGCTTAAGATAGAAAGGGGTTAGTTTATATGGCAGAATATACAGCTTCAAAGACCAGATATACAGAGACAGAAGGAACGGATTTTTACCGCCATTGCGGTAAAAGCGGCCTGATGCTTCCACCGATCGCGCTCGGACTCTGGCATAATTTCGGAAGTGTAGATAATTATGAAAATATGAAACAGATGTGCTTTACCGCATTTGATCACGGAATCACACATTTTGATCTGGCAAATAATTACGGTCCGGTATATGGAAGCGCAGAGGAAAACTTCGGCAGAATCCTCCGGGAAGAAATGAGAGCTTACAGAGACGAACTGGTGATCAGTACAAAAGCAGGATTTGATATGTGGGAAGGTCCTTATGGCAACTGGGGCAGCCGCAAATACCTGATCGCGAGTCTGGATCAGAGCTTAAAGAGAATGGGACTTCCATATGTAGATATCTTCTATCATCATCGAATGGATCCGAACACACCGTTAGAAGAAACGATGGAAGCACTTGCACAGATCGTAAGAAGCGGTAAGGCTTTATACGTAGGTCTATCGAATTATGACGGTCCGACGATGGCAAGGGCAGAGCGGATTCTGGATGAACTGCATTGTCCGTTTATCATCAACCAGAATCGTTACAGTATTCTGGATCGGACAGTTGAGAAGAACGGATTGCTGAAGCAGACGTATGCATCCGGAAGAGGACTGATCTGCTTTTCTCCACTGGCACAGGGTATGTTAACCGATAAATATCTGCAGAATATACCAAAGGACAGCCGGGTGGCAAGAGACGGACGGTTCCTTCATGAGGATCAGGTCGTATCGATGCGTCCGCTTCTGACAGAGTTAAATGATATTGCAGCAGGTTATAATATGAGCTTATCAGAGCTTGCAATCGCATGGCTGCTGAATAAGCCGGAGGTTACAACCGTTTTAATCGGTGCATCAAAACCGGAGCAGATACTCAGTAATCTGAAGGCTGCTGAGAAGCAGAGAACAACCGAGATGGAAGCAGAGGAACTGGCACTGATCGAAAAGGCGGTTAACCTTTATCATGCATAGAGGATAAGTGCCATTTGACTTCACTTCAAAAAAGAATATAATATAAAAGACAGTTCTGAAAAATATTTTCTGACAGAGAATGCTTTTGAAAGTAGTGACGGAACAGAATGGATCATATTATATGTTATTTTGAAAGAGGAAGACGGTATTGCAGGCACATCAGACAGATTTCTCAAGTGGAAATGTATATAGAAACATTATAGAAGTAGCTGTACCAATGATCCTGGCACAGCTACTTAATCTTTTATATAACGTAGTTGACAGGATCTACATCGGACGGATCCCGGAAGTCGGTACAACTGCACTGACAGGGGTAGGTCTGTGCTTTCCGATCATTTCACTGATCACCGCCTTTACCTATCTGTATGGAAACGGAGGGGCACCGCTTTGTTCCATGGAACGGGGCAAGGGTAATGATAAGGAAGCGGAGCATCTGATGGGGAATGCCTTTACTTTATTGATCGGAACAGGAATTGTGTTGACGATTATCGGGCTGATCTTTTATAAGCCGATTCTTTATCTGTTTGGCGCAAGTGATGATACATTCCCATATGCAGGCTCCTATATTCGGATCTATCTGCTGGGAACAGTATTTGTCATGGTATCGGTAGGAATGAATCCGTTTATCAACAGCCAGGGATTTGGAAATACCGGAATGATATCGGTTCTGATCGGGGCAGTTTTAAATATAATATTGGATCCTATATTTATCTTTGCTTTAAATCTGGGAGTAAGAGGAGCGGCTGTTGCGACGATCATTTCCCAGTTTTGCTCGGCAGTATGGGTACTTGTATTCCTGACCGGAAAACGGGCAGTGCTTCATTTGAAATGGAGCTGTATGTGGCTGCAGTGGAAGCGGGTTTTGCGGATCATCAGTCTGGGAGTATCCAGCTTTATCATGGCATTTACAAACAGTCTGGTACAGGTTGTATGTAATGCGACACTTCAGGTCTATGGCGGGGATATTTATGTGGGCGTTATGACCGTGTTGAATTCCGTGCGGGATATCTGTACACTCCCGGTTATGGGTATTACAAATGGTGCATCTCCGGTCATGAGCTTTAATTATGGAGAAGGGGCATATGAGAAGGTACGGAAAGCCATCCGTTTCCTGACTATATTATGCGTAACCTATACTTTTGCGGCATGGGGGACTCTCAGATTGTTCCCGGAGCCGTTTATCCGTATATTTAATCATTCACCGGAACTGATCGCAAAAGGGGTTCCGGCATTACATATATATTTCTTCGGATTTTGTTTTATGGCATTGCAGTTTACCGGACAGAGTGTGTTCCTTGCGCTTGGAAAGGCGAAAAAGGCTACCTTCTTTTCTCTGCTTCGGAAGGCGTTTATCGTAGTGCCGCTTACCATTCTGCTTCCGAAAATCGGAAATCTTGGAGTGGATGGCGTATTCTGGGCAGAACCAATCTCGAATCTGATCGGCGGATGTGCCAGCTTCTTTACAATGTGTGCCACGGTGTTGCCTGAATTAAAGCATGAAAAAGCTCGATGAAAAATATAAACGACCGGATAGGATTATTTATTAATTTATTCAATCTCCCGCAGTGCCTTTCTGAACTGGAAGAAGAACAGGATGGCGGTGAAGGTTACGGCGATCAGGTCTGCGATCGGTTCTGCCATGTAGACAGCCATTGTTTTATCTGCGGTGTAGATATGCGGCATAATGAAGATCAGTGGGATCAACAGGACGAATTTACGCATGATCGCAACGATGATGGATGCCGGAGCGTTGCCGAGAGCATTGAATGTCATCTGACAGGAGATCTGGATTCCAAATAAGAACATAACCGCAAGGTAGTATCTAAGTGCATCCTTGGTAAATGTGATCAGGGCAGTATCCGGGGTAAAGATGGATGCAAAAACCTGAGGGAAACACATAATGCAAAGCCATAATAAAACAGAATATGTCAGGCTGACCTTCAGCAGAAGTTTGAATGCATCCTTTACTCGGGATGCATTTTTTGCACCATAGTTATAACTGATGATCGGCTGAGCGCCCTGGCCAAGTCCCTGAAGTGGGAGCATGGCGAACTGCATGACGCTGGTAAGGATCGTCATAGCACCGACGGCCATATCTCCACCATATTTCAGAAGGGAGGAGTTGAAGCACACGGATATGATACTTTCACTTCCTTGCATGATAAAGACGGCAGAACCAAGTGCCAGACATGGCAGGATATAGGAGGCCTGCAAACCGAGGTTTTTCACACGGATACGGAGTGTTGTCCGTTTGCCGAAGAGGAAGCTTAAGACCCAGATGCAGGAACAGCCCTGAGAAATGATCGTTGCAAGAGCCGCACCTTTTACCCCCATATGAAGCGCAAAGATAAAGATCGGGTCTAAGATGATATTCGCGATCGCACCGATCAGTACGGACAACATACCTTCTTTGGCGAAGCCCTGTGCAGTGATAAATGCATTCATACCCAGAGTGAGCTGTACAAAGATTGTGCCGATTGCGTAGATATTCATATATGAGGTTGCATAGTTAATGGTATTCTTGCTTGCACCGAATGCCAGAAGCAGATCGCGATTCCAGATTAGAAGGACAGCAGTCAGTATAACGGATAAGATGATCTGTATGGTAAAACAGTTACCGAGGATTTTCTCGGCATCGTCTTTTTTATTTTTGCCCATATAGATGGTAGCCCGTGGAGCACCGCCATTTCCGACCAGAGCCGCGAAAGCGGAGATGATCATGATAAGGGGCATACAGACACCGACACCGGTAAGTGCCAGTGAACCGTTTTGTGGAATATGACCAATGTAAATACGATCAACGATGTTATACAGCATATTGATCATCTGTGCGGCGACTGTAGGAAGTGCGAGCTTTGCCAATAATTTACCGATCGGTTCTTTTGCCAGAAATTCCCGGTCGGATGAGCCTGCGTTGTGGGCAATTCGGTTCGGTTGGTTGTTTCTTTCATTTTTCGATATGGATTCTCCGCCGGTTGGTGGTGAAGCTTTTAATGTGTTGTTTGGAGAATCGGTCATGCTGTAGGCTTGTCTTTGTTTCTTCATGTATATTCCTCGTTCCTTTGATTGATGTTTTATATTGTATAAAAGTTAATTGTGATATAAGCTTGCCTGAATATAGTATTGTCCGAACGGCGAAGTATTCAGGTGACAGGGTGTGATCATGTTATTTTAAATGCGATAACACATTGTCATACAAACGCTTGTTATAGGATGCAAAATTCTTCTTTTCGTCATCTGAAAAACCTTCAAAGATGCAGGAGATCAGTTCATCCTGCTTTTTCTCAATCGCATGTACAACGGGAATTGATCTATCGGAGAGCTTCAGATGAATGATCCGTTTATCATTTGTATCCGGATGTCTGGTCAGATAGCCTTTGTCGGCGAGAGAATCAATGGCTGTGGATACATTTCCACGCTGCAGCATACGAAACTCTACGATATCTCTGGCAGTATCATGTGCCGGGTTATTGTGTAAAAAAGTAATGATGATAACTTCAATCCGTGAAAGCGTATAGTCTGTCCGGATGCTTTCAAGATATTTTTCCTGAAGCTTCATCAGGCTTTTTGTCATATCAAAAATATTGGATGGCGATTGTAGGATCATATATATTCCTCATTTCCTTATTAAGTTCTTTTTAGAACTATTATAATGTGTAATAAAAAATAGTCAACCGGGCAAGCTGAATTATTCCTTATACTTAACATAAAAGGTTTGATATATAAAAAAGATAATTATACAAAGTTCAAAAAGATAAAAAGGTATTTATATTAATAGACAAATGTTATTGTACAGTAGTACAATAAACGAAATAATTATTTGTTCTAACGCACATTGACAATGTGCGGATAGAAAAATATAATATGCACTATCAAAAAGAAGAGCAACGGAGCTTGTCAAGGACGATAAGCCTGTGTTCTTCTTTTTTTATTCCATGGAAAGTAATTAATATCCTATGGGAAGAGTAACAAAGTGGAATGAAACCTTGAAGCCGGCAGGGAATTCATTAGAACAGAAGAAAAGTGGAGGAATATGATTATGAGAAAAAAAATAATAGCAATAGCTGCGGTAGCAACACTGATGATTTCAACATGTTTTACAGGATGTTCTAAAAAAGAGGCTGCTTCAGATGGAACAACAACGTCTGACGGAAAAAAAGTTCTGAAGGTAGGAATGGAATGTTGTTATGCTCCATATAACTGGACACAGGCAGATGACTCTAATGGTGCAATTCAGATTGCAGGAACCAGTGATTATGTAAATGGTTTCCAGGTATCAGTTCTAAAAAGGGTGGCAGAAGAATTAGGATATGATGAGATACAGGTTACTAAGATTGATTGGGATTCCATTATTCTTGGGTTGAATTCATCAAAATATGATTGTATTCCGGGAATATGCTATACATCAGAGCGAGCAGAATCCATAGATTTTACAGAAACTTATTTTTATAGTCTGGATGACTGTATGCTGGTAGCAAAAGATGGAAAATATGCAAGTGCTACATCGTTACAGGATTTTGATGGTGCCTCAGTAGTAACGCAGCTTAGTACAGGTTGGGAACAGGATATGGAACAGATACCAAATGTTGACAAACAGACAAGTTTATCTTCTGCATCTGAATGTACATATGCTGTTAGCACAGGTAAGGTTGATGCGGCGTTATTAGATGAAGCAACTTGTATGGCTGCTATAATAGCAAATCCGGATCTTACTTATATTAGTTTTGAGGAAGGAAAAGGATTTACACAGGATATCGACAGTGGATATCTGATGGGATATGGCTTCCGTAAAGGTGATGAAAATTGTGCAAAGTTTGATGAAGCATTAAAGAGCATTTCAGAAGACGAATATAAAACAATGATGGAAGAAGCAATAAAGAACCAGCCATTGAGCGAAGAGTAATATGGGAAAATATGATCGTATAGAGGAAATAAAAATCTCGGTTCTGATCAGTATGCATTTTCTTGTAATGGCGGTACTTTCATATTCTGTAACAATTTTAAAAGAGCAGGGAATACCGATGGGTCAGATTGGTGTATTGACGGCCATACCGTCATTAGCATCAATTATGATCCAGATGGTATCGGGAATAGTTTTAGACAAGAGAAATATAAAAAGCCTGATTCGTACAATCCGGTTGTTCTTGTGGCTTGGAATAGCAGGACTTGCGTTATTTATATTGAAGGGAGCCAGTTTTGGCTGGCTGATAGCGGCATTCATTTTCTTTGGATTTGGGATGTATTCAACATCACCGTTATACAGTACTCTGGTTATCCGATATGGAGAAAATGGTGTTCCTGTCAGGTATAGCGTTGCCCGGGGAATGGGATCCCTTATATATGGAATTGGTTGTGTGATTCTGGGCTATGTAATTCAGGCCGGTCGGTACAGAATGGTTTTGTGTCTGGGCGTTCTTACACTGGTGCTTATGCTGTTTGACAGTCATTGTCTAAGATATAAAGATCTGTTGACAGTCAATCACAGAAATGATCAAGAGCATTATAAGTTCCCTTTCCGTTATTATCTGTACCTTATTGGCAGCCTGGGGTTGTTTATAGGTCATTTCATGTTAAATACATATATGATACATGTCGTTGAGTATTTAGGTGGGAACAACAGGCATGTGGGATATACGCAATTAATTTTATCTATCTCAGAAGTGCCGATGGCATTTTTCTTTCCCTGGTTATTAAAAAAACAGGGAATAAAAAAACTGGTCATTATTAGCGCGTGCTTTATGGCACTTAAGATATTTGGAAATGCAATAGCACCGAATTTGTATATCCTGATGATTGTTCAGGCAATACAGTTTGCAGGAAATGGACTTTTCTGGGCAACGTCAGTCTGTTATGTAAATGATATGGTATCAAAGGAAGATCAGGTGAAAGGACAATCATTGTTATTTATTGCATGTTCAGGAATATCAGGATTTATAGCGAATTATACAGGTGGAAAGATATTAGAATACACATCGTTGGCTGCATTAAAAAACACTGCTTGCATTTGTGGGTTCGTGGGGATGGTATGTATGATTTTATCGGTAATAAATAGAAAAAACAGAGGTGATAGTAAATGCAGAATTTTCAATTCTATATAAATACAAATGTTTTCTTTGGAAAAGGAGAGATACAAAATCTGGGCAGGGAAATTAAAAGCTGTGGGCAGAATATCCTTTTGGTATATGGTGGAGGAAGCATAAAGAAGACAGGTTTATATGACACAGTGATAGATATTTTAAATTCAGAAGAAATAAATATCACAGAGTTTGGATCTGTTGAACCCAATCCTACTGTAGCAACAGCAAAAAAAGGAATTGCAATCTGCAGAGAAAAAAAGATTGATGGAATCTTATGCGTAGGTGGTGGCAGCGTAATTGACTGTGGAAAGGCAATTGCAGCAGGAACGTATTATGATGGTTCACCATGGGATCTTGTGTGTGATCCTGAAAAAATAAAAAAGGCACTTCCCATTATTACGATAGTGACGATGGCTGCAGCCGGTTCGGAAATGGATGAATATGCGGTACTTACGAATGAAGCTACATTCGAAAAAAAGAGTATGCATAGTCTGATGATCAGACCAAAGGTTTCTATCATGGATCCGGAGTATACATATACAGTTCCTAAATGTCAGACTGCGGCAGGCGTAGCTGATATTATGTCACATTTATTAGATTGTTATTTTAAAGTAGTGCCGGGTGCATATCTTCAGGAACGTGTAATAGAAGCGTTGTTAATAACTTGTTTAGAATATGGTCCTGTAGTTATGGAATCTCCGGATGATTATGATGCAAGAGCAAATCTGATGTGGGCATCAAGTTGGGCTGTGAACGGAATGGTCAGTAAGGGATTTGCAGGACAGTCTCCGGTGCATCCGATAGAACATCCGTTAAGTGCGAGATATAACGTAACTCATGGTGCAGGCTTGGCCGTTCTGACACCGAATTGGATGAGATTTATCTTAGAGACGAAAGAAGATGCACTTCCGATATTTGTTAAGTATGCCAGAAATGTATGGAAGATAGAAGATCTCGTAGATGATCGGAGATTAGCAGAACTTGCAATTGAAAAAACCGCTGATTTTTTCAAAAAGCTATCCTTGCCATCTACGCTGCGAGAGTTGGGAATTCAAACAAAAGAACATTTCAACGAATTGGCAGAGATTGCAGTAAAGGCAGGTGCATCCAAAGCATATTTTTCTTTGAACAAAAAAGAGATTGTTAAAATATATGAAATGTCATTTTAAAAAACAGGAGGTAGAAAAATGTTAAAAGATGAATTACCAAAGATTATTACGACATTACCGGGAGAAAAATCGGTAGAAATAATAGAAAAAAGAAAGGCTACATTACCTAAGGCATTACATGGCTGTAAAAAATTTGTTATGAAACATGCAGAAGGTGCAATGATAGAAGATGTAGATGGAAACAAATTCCTTGATTGGTATGGAGCCGTCGGGGTACTGAATATGGGTTATAACCATCCGGCTGTAGTGAAAGCACTTCATGAGCAGATCGACAAATATGTACATTGTAATTTTGGTATAACACATGAGACATATGTAACAGCTTCTGAAAAATTAAGCAGTCTTGTTCCGGTGAAAGGCAATCATAAGAAAACAATTTTCATTAACAGTGGATCTGAGGCACTTGAAAACGCTGTAAAGTTGGCAAAGGCATATACCGGAAGACCAAACATATTTGTATTTTCCGGAGCATTCCACGGCAGAACCTGGCTTACAATGACGATGACAGGTAAAAAGGAATATTGTAACGGAATGGGTCCATATCCTGATGGGGTATATCGGGTGGAATTCCCTAATATATACAGAAGACCGGAAGGAATGCCGGAAGAAAAGACGGTTGAATATTATATTGGTAAACTCGAACGCGCATTTATAGAATGCTCCGCTCCGGAAGAAGTAGCGGCGATAGTAATAGAACCTGTACAGGGAGAAGGTGGATTTATACCTGTTCCATTGGAATATGCAAGACGATTACGAGAAATATGTGATAAATATGGAATTTTATTAATTGCAGATGAAGTTCAGTGCGGTTTTGCTCGAACGGGAACTTTGTTTAGAAGTCAGGTATGGAAGGAAGAAGGTTTTGCACCGGATATTCTGACATGTGCTAAATCACTTGGAGATGGAATGCCGATCAGTGCAGTAACGGCAAGAGATGAACTGTTTGATGCTGTTCCATATGGACTTCTGGGAGGGACTTATACAGGAAATCCAATGTGCTGTGCAGCTGCAATTGCAGTTATGGATACAATGGTAAATGAAGATTTTCCGGAAAAATCCAGAAAAATAGGAAAAACAGTAATGGATGGGTTCTGCAAAATGCAAGAAAAGTATGCAGAAATAGGTGATGTTCGTGGCATTGGATCCATGATTGGAATGGAATTTGTAAAAGATCGGGATACAAAAGAGCCATTTCCGGAATTGGTTACAGCATTGATTACTAAAGCTCAGGAGCATGGTTTGTTGTTACAGAGCTGCGGTACATATGAAAATTGTATTCGTTTCCTTGCACCGCTGGTTATGACAGAAGAACAGACAAAGATAGGATTAGAGTTATATGAAAAAGCCTTAACAGAGGCTATAGCTGAGATGAAGAGGTGATATAAAATGAGACTTTGGAATATGAATCCAGGACCTTCGGTACTTCCGGAAGAGGTTTTAGAGCAGGCTGCTGCGGAAATGATGGAATATGATCATTCCGGTATGGGGCCTATGGAGTTATCACATAGAGAGGAATATTTTGATGGAATAATCTTTCGATGCGAAGAATTACTTCGAGAGTTACTGCATATTCCGGATAATTATAAAGTGTTATATATGACAGGTGGTGCAACCGCTCAGTTTTCGTGCGTTCCGTTAAATCTGCGCCGAAGCGGAAAAGCAGATTATATATTGAGTGGTGTATGGTCTGAGCTTGCGATGAATGAAGCAAAGAAATATATGGATATAGCTGTTCCTGCATCAACATTGGAAAATGGATATAAGAGCATTCCGCATGTTTCTAAGGATATGATCCGACAGGATGCTGATTATGTATATATATGTGCGAATAATACGGATCAGGGAACGATGTTTCAGGACGGAAATTATCCTGAATGCGGTGATGTGCCGTTGGTTGCTGACATGACAAGTATTATTATGTCACAGGAGATAGATGTGAGTCGATATGGAGTGATTTTTGCAGGGGCACAGAAAAATCTTGGATGTACAGGTGTGACAATAGGTATTATACGTGAAGATCTGATCAAGGATACTGATCCAAGAGTTCCTATTCTATATCAGTATAAGACATATAGTGAAAATGAGTCCATGTATAATACGCCGCCGACATATTCTATTTATATTCATAAGCTGCATCTTGAATGGATGAAGCGTCACGGCGGATTAAAAAAGATGGCTGAGGAATCTCATATAAAAGCAAATAAAATATATGATTTTATCGATAAATCATCTATTTTTACATGCCCGATTCAGAAACCGGATCGGTCGGTGACCAATATTGTATTCAATGGGAAATCGCTTGCATTGGAAGATAAATTTCTGGATGAAGCACAGAAAGCGGGTTTCCTTGGAATTCGGGGATTCTGGCGATATGACAGAACAGATAAACGGAGTGTTGGTATTCGTATGAGCTTATATAATGCATTTCCGATGAAGGGCGTGGATGCTTTTGTAGATTTCTTAAAAGACTTTGAAGCAAAAAATGCATAATTCCTATAATACAGGAAAAGAGGTGATAAACTATATGGCTTACATAGGATTTGGAACCTGGAAGGTTCCGGATAACAGTCAGGGAGATCAGATTATTCAAGATGCGGTAGCTGCAGGTTACAGACATTTTGATTCCGCAGAAAGATATGCAAATGAAAGCATGCTTGGCAGGGCATTACGAAGTAGTGGAATGGCACGGCAGGATTTTACAGTAACCGGAAAGGTCTGGAAGACGCATATGGGATACGACCGGACTTTAAAGGCTTGTGAAAATAGTTTGAAAATGCTGGGATTTGATTCGTTTGATTGTTATCTGATTCATTGGCCGGAACCAATTACTACTAATGCAGCGTATTCCGAAAACGTCAATAGTGACACCTGGAGAGCATTGGAAAGGATGCACGATGAGGGGTTGGTCAAAAAAATCGGGGTAGCAAATTTTATGAGAAGACATTTGGAACCACTGTTATTAAAGGCAAATATCAAACCGGAGATCAATCAGCTGGAGATTCATCCCGGATGTATTCAGACAGATGCTATAGCCTGTTGCAGAGAATACGGAATTGAGCTGGAGGCGTGGAGTCCGTTGGGATCCGGTGATATATTAAAAATTCCGGAGTTAATGGATATAGCAGATAGGCATGATTCAACAACTGCTGAAGTTTGTTTAAACTGGCTGTTGCAACAGAATATAAGTCCAATCGTTCGATCGTTTCATAGTACCAGAATGTATCAGAATCTGCATGGTACGCGATTTGTTCTGGATGCGGAGGAGCTGGCAACAATTACAGCAATTCCCCAACAGGGTGATCTGAATGGAATGGATCCGGATACTTTTTTGTTGTAGCTGTAGTGGAAAGAAGGTGAATGCATGAATATAACCGTTCGGGATATTACAGATCTGACAATTATGAAAGATATCCATCTGGTTGCAGGCGAAAAAGGGTTGGATCATATAGCAAGCTGGATTTATTTTGCAGAGCATTATAAGGTAAGACCTTGGCTGAATGGTGGGGAGATCGTTATTTATTCTACCGTAAAGGAAAATCTTAAAGAGGAATCCATACAAAAGCTACTCGATGTTTCGAAGGAAGCGGATGTAGCAGCTGTTATGATCTATGTAAATGATGACTTTAAAAAGATCCCGGAAGATATTTGTGAATTGGCGGACAAACTGGGTATTCCTTTATTTGAGGTACCATGGGAGATCAAGGTCGTACAGCTTACAAAGGAAATATCAAATTATATTATCCGAAGCAACAGCATTGATGATTTTTCCGGAGATATGTTCCGTAAGATTCTGCTTGGAGAAGAAATGGAGGAATATATCGATGAATTAACGGGTTTATCGGTGTTTGGGAATATAAGTGATTTTGTCATTGCAACAGTAATGATACCGAAAACATTAAAAACTGATAATGGGCTGTTGAGTTCCTGTAAAAATCATCTTCAATATTATCTGAGCAACGAATACAATGCAGTGTGTGTATGTTCTATTAATAATATGATTGTTATATATGCATCTGTATCATCGGAACAATATAAGAAGATAGGAGATCAGATAGAGCATATTGTTGGTTCATTCGCAGCAAATAGAAAAAGTTTTTCTTATAAGATCAGTGTCAGTTCTGTGCGATATGGAAAGAAACATATAGTGGAAGCGTTTAAAGAGTCTATAGATGCATTAAATTATATTGCAAATATGAAAAATAATCTGATATTTTATACAGAGCTTGGAATTGAGAAAATATTTTATGAGGTGCATGATATGAAGAGGCTAGAGGATTTATACCAAGCATCAATCGGAATATTGAAGGAGTACGATAAGAAAAATGATGATAACCTGCATGAAACGTTAATGGCGTATCTGGATAACAACTGTGATGTTGTGACGGCAGCAGATGTACTTTTTATACATAAGAATTCAATGCGGTATCGCCTGAAAAAGATAGAAGGAATTACAGGAAAACATTTTACGGATATGCAGGAGCTGACCGATTTTTACAATGCAAGAAAGATTGGCATATTTTTAAAAAAAGAGAAGCAGGAGGTGTAATGTAGTATGGAGAAAAATTTTTTTGAATGGATCATATTTTTACTGCAGAAATATGGTGACTATTATATGCAGGGAACAATTACAACTCTGAAAATATCAGTGATCGGCACAGTTGTTGGATATCTGATAGGACTTGGAGTAGGTGTTATCCGTACAATACCGGTTACAGAGAGTGACGGAGGGATTCGTAAAATAGGAGTCAAGCTTTTAAATATGATAACCGGCATATATGTGGGAATTTTTCGGGGAACCCCTATGATTGTTCAGGCAATGGTAATTTATTATGGCACATTACAGGTTATGAATATTGATCTGAGCCCATTTACAGCTTCTCTGTTTATCGTTGGATTAAATACAGGAGCATATATGTCAGAGACTGTCAGAGGTGGCGTTATTTCAATTGATAACGGACAGATTGAAGGAGCAAAAGCTATAGGAATGTCACATTTTCAGACTATGATATATGTAGTAATTCCGCAGGTGTTACGTAATATTATGCCACAGATGGGAAACACGTTTATTTCAAATATTAAAGATACTTCTGTTTTGAATGTTGTTGCAGTTACAGAGTTGTTCTTTGTTACAAAATCTGCTGCAGGTACATATTACAGATATTTTGAAGCTTATGTAATCACTGCTCTGATATATCTTGTACTTACCATCGTATTCAGTTTTATACTTAAGATAATTGAAAGACTTGTTGAAGGCCGGAAATCGTATTCACTCGTTGATATAGAAACATTGTAGATGAAAGGTGGTATGAGATATGGAAAAAAATGATGCAGTGATCAGGGTAGAACATTTGGGAAAGTGCTTTGGTGATCATGAAGTTTTGAAGGATATTGATTTTGAAGTAAATAAAGGAGATGTTGTTTGCATTATAGGTTCGTCCGGATCAGGTAAGTCAACGCTGCTTCGATGTATGAACATATTGGAAACGCCGACAGCCGGAAATATTTATTTTCATGGAAAGGTTATACCAAAAAAACAAAAACAAATTAATAAATACAGAGAAAAAGTTGGAATGGTTTTCCAGTCGTTTAACCTTTTTAATAATATGACCGTATTAAAAAATTGTATGGCAGGCGTCATTCATGTATGCGGAAAGAGTAAAAAAGAAGCATATGAGAGATCTGTAAAGTACTTGAAATATGTTGGCATGGCTGCTTATATTAATGCAAAACCCGGACAACTTTCCGGAGGACAAAAACAGAGGGTAGCTATCGCACGAGCGTTGGCGATGGAACCTGAAGTGTTATTGTTTGATGAGCCAACCAGTGCGCTGGATCCGGAAATGGTTGGTGAGGTATTGAAGGTCATGAAAATGTTAGCAGCAAGCGGACTTACGATGGTGATTGTTACGCATGAGATGGCTTTTGCCAAAGACGTATCTACAAGAACGATTTTTATGGATGATGGAATTATTGCAGAACAGAATTCACCGGATATTTTATTTAATCATCCTTCAAATGACAGAACAAAGGAGTTTTTAAGTCGTTTTATGAATGGTTGATCCATTTTGAAGTAATTGAAAAATGATAAAAGAAAGCGAGGCAAATAATATGAAGGAAACATATGTTATTTCCATTAACAGAGAGTTTGGTAGTATGGGAAGACCAATTGCAAAAAAAATATCTGAGATACTTGGAATAGAATATTATGACAGGGATATCGTTGATAAAACGGCGAAAAAAATGAACAAACCTATTTCTACGGTCAGCAATAATGAAGAAAAAGCAAAGGGAAGTGGGTATTGGTCCATGAAGTTCCCGCTGGGAACACAGGCAAGTGAAGAACAGGATCAGATATTCCGTGTTCAGAGAGAGATTATGATCGATCTGGCAAAGAAAGGAAATTGCATCATGGTTGGAAGATGTTCCGATTATGTTTTGGATGAGTTCAAAAATCATTTAAAAATATACATTTATGCGCCTGCCAATAAGAGGTATGATAATTGTGTTAATTCATTAATGATGAATCCGGACGATGCGCGCAAGATGATCAGGGATGTTGATAAGGCGAGAAATGCATATCATATGAGATATGCAGGTTATAAACCGGGAAGTCTGGAACATAATAATATTCTGGTTGACAGTTCTGTTCTTGGAGTAGATAAAACAGCAGAAAACCTTGCACAGTATATTCAGGCATGGATCAGTGGTTTGGACAAAGCATAGGAATCTGATCGGCATATCTATATAAATGTAATCTGTCTATGCGTATATAAACATAACCTGTCAGATAATTGACAGGAAAGAAAAAATATTTATACTTAAACCTATACGTCATCGTACAGGCTTCAGTATGAGATAATAGTTTGCGACTGGCTGCAAATCTTTGGTCTGTAATATAGGATGACCGGGGGATGCTATGTCACAACTAAATGAGAATACATGGATCATAATAGTAACAGCAGTTATTGCGTTTACAGGATCACTGATCTACAATAGTATATCAGCAAAAAAACTGAAAAAGAAAAGGCAACAGTTTGTAGAAAGTATCCAATCTTCATATACGCATATGCAGAGTATAGAAGACACCAGCAAAAAGATATATGAGATTTCAAACGAGATCAATGAACTGATCCGGGAGCAGAAAGACACCGAAGAGTACATAGAAAAAAAGAAGAAGGAGATCGAGCAGATCAGACAGATGATCGTGACAAATGACACGATTCTTGACTGCACGATCTCGGATAAACGGGATCTTGCAAGGAAGAAGCAGATTGCATTTACTTATAATATCCCGACCGGGTTACCGGAGATCCGTATGGAAGATGTCGATAAGATTCGTCTGTTTGCCAATCTGTTAGACAATGCGATCGAAGCAGCCGAGTGTGTGCCGGTGCAGGATGCAAATGGGGAAAATAAAAGATTCATACATGTATCGATATTGAATCGTGGAAGTAATTTCTTTATCACTGTTAAAAATTCCAAAAAAACGGAGATCGCCGTTATGGAGAATCAGTTCCATACAACGAAGCCGGATGAAGAAAACCACGGCAGAGGTGTTCGTATTATCAGGCAGATTATTGCCAAGTACGATGGAACAGTCGAATTCACGGACAAGGGTGATACCTTTGAAGTAACGGTTATGCTGTAAATGGCATACAAAATATGGCTGTACTGTATATACTATTATGAAGCAAGCCTTTTTCAACGCCGGTTCTTAGTGAGCCACGAATGTGGGGAACTTAGCACCGCTGCGTTGAAATAGAGTGCAAACGCCTTGCGTAATAATATGTATATACAGTACAGCCATATTTTGTGTGTTTTATGAATGGATAAAGCATATATACTACAGTTGTCTTATAACATAGCGTGCTCGGAGATATATTTGAGATAGGCGGCTTTGAATCTCTTGGTATAGTGTCTGCCAATGGGTAGCGTGACGCCATCTGTCAGCTCTGTTTCCGTTGAGGATACATTTTTGACAAAGCTAAGGTTGATCACAAAAGAACTGTGGCATTGTGAGAAACAGGCAGGAAGACGCTTACTTACAGCCTGAATGGATTCGTATACTTTGTATGATTTCTGTTCATTTGTATAGATAATGATCTTACGTCCGATTCGTTCGATATATGTGATCGAATCGCAGGGGAGTGTATAGCGTTTGCGATTGGAAGTAATATCCAGAAATCGAGTCTTGCGTTCGACAGTAAGCCGGACTGCTTTATCGAGGGCTTTTGGCAGATATCTTTGTATGGAATCCTTCGTAACATAATATATATGACGGACTTCATAAGAGTCAGAGATATAATCGGTATGGCTGGTAAGAAAAATAACTGCACATTGCGGGCATCGTTGGTTGATCGCAGAAGCGAGGTCGATACCATTTAATTCGCCCATCTCAATATCTAAAATGGCAATATCATAGTCGAGCATATCATTTTCAAGCAACTTCTTTAGTTCTTCCGGTTTGTAAGGATTGATCACGGATGTAAATGCTGTGTAAGTATTCAGACAGGAATGTACGAAGGTTGTTGTTTCTTTTAATTGTAAATCCGAATCATCGCATAATATAAGTTTTAAGTCCATATTTGTTGCCCCCCTGCAAATAGTAATTCCCAAGAAGAATTATTTCTAATTAACTGGTAATATTATAGTAAATTTGTTAATATAAGACAAGAAAAAAGTCATAAAATGGATGCGGGATACAGTGACCGGAACATAGAAGGTGAGATAATAAATGAACATATGGACATTCCTGCAGGTGCTCGGAGCAGCCCTGATCACTGCCTTACAATTTAATATTTATCTGGGTGCTTATATGGGAATGGAACGTGGAAGAAGAGACCGGATCTATCTGGGTTTAAATATATTAAATTTGTTTTTCCTTCGTGTTTTAATAAATACAGGTATACAGCTTGGTGCACCGGCATGGCTTCGTGCCATCATTTATATTTTTGGATTTGTGATGATGCTTGTAGGTGTCGTATTATATCGGAAAGAGTGTATGGTTATAAATATGGTATCATTTATGGTGGGTATTATAACATTTGATCTTGTTACGGTGACGATGTCAGCAGCAATCGAGGAGTTGTTTGGATATGCATATAATGATACACCGGTATTATACAGTGCAAAGGCATTGCTTATCTGGCTTGGAGTAGAAGCCTTGCGTGAGGGCATAGGAACGATCATTGAAGTCTGGTTTATGCGGACATTTATGCCATACAGGAAGTTTCGGAGACAATCATTTGCCAGAAGCATGGTATGGGTTCTGGCCGTTGGAACCGGATATATGATGTTGGTCGTGTATTTTGTGACTATGGTAAAAGAGGTTAATCTGATGTCACAGTTTATAGGACTGGGAATCTGGACATTTGCTTTTATAGCTACGTATCATCTGTATACGATCGTATATAATAGCTATCAAAGAAAAATGATACGTTTTCTGGAAGCGAAGATGAAGCAGCAGAAAGAGGATTATGAGAAGCTTCTGGCTGATTACAACAGGCTGCGGGATATCAAGCATGATCTGTATAATTATGTGCACATACTTGATCTGGCAGGAGATGTCCGGAAGGAACAGGAGCAGATCAGACAGTTACAGGAGGATCTGAAACCGGGAAAACAGAAGGAGTATATAAAATACACAGATCTTTCAATCCTGAATCTGGCATTAAACAATGTTACATCTGCCTGTGAGGGTGCAGGTATTTATCCGGAAGTTGCAGTAGAAGAAATTCAGATTGATACAAATGTAGAACTCGACATGGGATATCTGATCGAGCGGATGGTACATAATGTTATTTTGTTGAATGAAGATCAGGGAGAGAATAAGCAGGATTCCGTATCAGAGCCATTGCCCCGGACACTTCGGATTCAGATCGCACCATCGGAATCTTCAGATGGAAATATTCAGGTTGCGTTTAAGGGTATCGGACTTCGCATGAAGGGCATTGAGATGAATTCAGATAACAGAAAGGAGATACGGAATAATAAGCAGATCATCCAGTTTATTATGGAGCGGCATGAGGGATTCCAGTGGAATAACAGGAAAGAATCTCATCTGTATCTGACCGCATAAGCAGAGCACCGTATCCGGAATTTGTAGAAATATGTCGATTACGACGGAAACATTGCAGATTACGACAGGTTTATTGTATCTGATAAATGTTTTGATATAATAACCTCATAGGTATATCGAAAATCGATATATTATTGAGTGGGAAAGTTCATAATATATGCATTTATGTCAGAGAGGACATATATTTTTCAGCCCAATCAGCTCTCCTTGCTGCAAGATTGTGGAAGCTCAGAATGAGTGCAGTAGATTATGGTTGCAAAATATGAAAAGCATACATTGGAACGGATAAGGGAAGATCTGATAGTTGTACCGAGAAACGCAGGTATCAGGTCTTCTTTTTTTAGCCTTTTACCATGCCTTAACCGTAAAACGTGCTACAATATATGTTGTGACTGTTTAGAATATGAATATATAATAATGACTGTCAGAATTGACCGAAATGGATACGATTGTTATAACAGATTACAAAAAGATACAGCGGAGAAAGCGATGAACAGATTCCTGAATTTTACAATGAATTTTTTAATTACAGCAGCGATATTGGTATGTGGATTTTTGTTGTCCCTGTTTATGCAGAAGGAGTGGGGAAATCAGACTTTGATACCCGCTATTTTTCTGTTGGATGTATTTCTGGTATCCGTTATCACAGATGGTTTCTTATACGGTGCGGTCGCATCTGTCATCAGCATTCTGGCGGTAAATTATGCATTTACATTTCCGTTTTTTAAGATTAATTTTACGATTCCGGAAAATATGATCTCTGCCGTTATCATGATAGCTATTGCAGTTATTACCTGCGGATTTACAAATAAGTTGAAGAGTCAGGAACAGTTAAAGGCAGAGAGTGAGCAGGAGAAGATGCGGGCCAATCTGCTCCGATCCGTATCCCATGATTTTCGGACGCCGCTTACAACGATTTATGGCGCAAGCTCTGCAATGTTAGATGACAAGAATGAATTTACAGAGGAGCAGAAGAAACGTATGCTTCGCGGAATCAAACAGGATGCGCAATGGCTGTCACGAATGGTTGAGAATATGTTATCGATTACCAGACTGGATGGAAAAAATGTTAAGATCATTAAGATCCCGATCGCGCTGGATGAGCTGTTAGATTCTGTTCTGGTTAAGTTCAATAAACGGTATGAGGATCAGAATGTTGAGATTGACATTCCGGATGAGCTGATCATGATTCCGATGGATGCGATCTTAGTCGAGCAGTTGATCCTGAATCTGTTAGAAAATGCAGTTCAGCATGCAGAGGGGATGAATAAGCTTGGGCTTCGCGTATATACGAGAGGGCATTTTGCAGTATTTGAGATTCGGGACAACGGATGTGGTATTCCGGTTGATAAGGTAAAGGATATTTTTGCAGGGAAACTGGTTTATGGTGAATCAGGACTTGACAGCAGTAAGAAAAATGCAGGGATCGGGTTGTCGGTATGTACCACGATCGTAAAAGCACATGGTGGTGAGATCTCTGCGGAGAATCTGCAGGATGGCGGTGCTGTTGTGCGGTTTACATTGGATATGGAGGAAACTGAGAATGATTAATAACAGATATAAGATATTGATAATTGAAGACGAAGAACATATTAATAATCTGATCAGTGCGCTGATGGAAGCAAATGGATATCAGGCTGTTTCCGCATATTCCTGTCAGGGGGGACAGATGATGTTTGCATCCCATCGCCCGGATCTGGTCATTCTGGATCTGGGATTGCCGGATCGGGATGGAATGACATTTTTAAGGGAAGTGCGGCAATCATCATTTACACCGATCATCGTGTTATCGGCACGTTCTGATGAGAGGGATAAAGTAGAGGCACTCAATGAGGGCGCAAATGATTATGTGACCAAGCCATTCAGTTCAAATGAACTGGTAGCAAGGGTACGGTCAGCACTCCGCATTGCAACGCATCGGGCAGAGGATGGATTGCGGCCGGGTGGAAGATTCGAGGTTGGAGAGCTGGTTATCAATTATGATGCGAGACTGGTTACGATCGCCGGAAATGAAGTGAAGCTGACACAGACAGAATATAATATTGTAGCGTTGTTATCCGAGCATGCAGGTAAGATGCTTACTTACAGTTTTATCATCAATGAGATCTGGGGATATAACGATTCGGGAAGCCGGAAGAAGCTGCAGGTAAATATGGCGAATATCCGAAAGAAGTTCGGTGCAGTTCCCGGTAAGGAGAATTACATAACGAATGAATTAGGGGTCGGATACCGGATGTGCGATTCATAGAAAAGGGCTTCAAAACTCTACAGCATTCGGTCGCGGGGACGGCTCTTGTTATAAATAACGTGCTGCGATTTCTGTTCAATGCATATTGTCAGTAAACACTCTTGTGCTAACTCGCCTTTGGCTCAGACAAGCACTCGTATTTACTGCCAGTATGCAGTTCACAACGAAATCTCGCAATGTTATTTTATAACAAGAGCCGTCCCCGCGACCGAATGCTGTAGAGTTTTTTGTATAATTAGATAATTGACTATAAGAGAAAGATTTTATGTTTTTTTAATATAAAATGCAGGAAGGGTTGTTGACACAACCTTTTTTTTGGAATAAAATGTAGCGTGCTACACATGGAGAAGAATATAAAGAAAGGAACCGTAATGAAGCAGGAAAAAGATATCGATACAGATCGAAAGCTGCCGTGTGGTCCGGAGAAGGACATCGGTTATTATATCAAGCGGATCAATGATAAGCTGAAGGCCGGATTTGACGCATATTTATGTGACGTGGATCTGACCAGTTCACAGGCAAGAGTGATTGAATATGTGTACTGGAATGGTGGAATGGTGACACAGAAGGAGATCGAAGTATTTCTGGATGTAGCGCATCCGACAGTTGTCGGCATCGTGAACCGTCTGGAAAAGAAAGGCTATCTGAACTGTCATCTGGATGAGAATAATAAACGAAATAAGATAGTATGCAGCACCTGTGAAGCTGAAAAACTGCTCAATAAAATGTATGAAGGCAGGAGAGCGGCGGAACAGAGACTACTTCATTCTTTTACAGAGAATGAGGCGGCGCAAGTGAAAAAGCTGCTTGAAAAATTATATGAAAATATCAGATAAAGAAAGAAGGAGGACGTATGATCAGAAAATTATTAAAAAGTCTGCGGGAATATAAGAAGCCGACACTGCTTACGATATTCTTTGCAGCAATTGAAGTAGTATTTGAGATTTTAATTCCACTTTGTATGTCTGATCTGTTGGATTTTGGTATCGAAGGTGGAAAGATGAGTATTGTCGTAAAGGATGGAACATGGCTGATTGTGCTTGCAGCCTTACAGCTTTTAACAGGTGTGCTTGCAGCCATTCTCGGTGCGAAAGCGTCAGCAGGATTTTCCGCAAATCTGCGACAGGATATCTATGATAATGTCCAGACATTTTCATTTTCAAACATAGACAAGTTTTCCACTTCATCTATCGTAACAAGACTGACCACTGATGTAACGAATATTCAGAACGCATATCAGATGATCATTCGTATCGCAGTCAGAGGACCGATCATGTTGATCTTTTCCGTGATCGTATCCTTTACGATCAATGCAAAGCTGGCATGGATATTCTTGATCGTTATTCCGTTTATGGGATTCGGTCTGATATTTATAGCAGCCAAGGTACACCCGATCTTCGAACGGGTATTCCACAAATATGATGGATTAAACAATATCGTTCAGGAAAACGTAAAGGGAATGCGGGTTGTCAAATCCTTTAATTCACAGGAAGCCGAGATCGGCAAATTCAAATATGCATCAGGCGACATCTATAAGGATTTTGTAAAGGCAGAGAGGATTCTGGCATTTAACTCACCTTTAATGCAGTTCTTCATGTATGGCTGTATGATCGCGATTTCCTGGATCGGAGCAAAAGCCATCGTGGCAAGTGGAAATAATGAAGCACTCGGACTTACGACCGGTAAGCTGACTGCACTTATCACATATGCGATGCAGATATTGATGTCACTTATGATGCTATCGATGGTATTTGTCATGATCATGATATCCAGATCTTCAACGGAACGTATCGTTGAGGTGCTTGAAGAGACCACCACGATACAGAATCCGGAGAATCCGGTTCAGACAGTTGCAGATGGTTCGATTGTCTATGACCATGTGGATTTCTCTTACAGCAAGCGTGCAGATAAGAAAGTTATTGACGGAGCAGATCTTAAGATCCGATCCGGTGAGACCGTTGGTATTATCGGTGGAACCGGTTCGTCGAAGTCTTCCTTTGTCCAGTTGATCCCTCGCCTGTATGATGTGACAGGCGGAACTCTTATGGTCGGCGGTGTGGATGTCCGCAAATATGATCTGCAGGTGCTTCGTGATGCGGTTGCCATGGTTCTTCAGAAGAATGAACTGTTTTCGGGAACGATAAAAGAGAACCTTCGTTGGGGAAATGAACAGGCAACGGATGAAGAAGTAAAAGAAGCCTGCCGTCTTGCCTGTGCGGATGAATTCGTTCAGGCGATGCCGGATGGATATGATACCTACATCGAGCAGGGCGGAACAAATGTCTCCGGCGGACAGAAGCAGCGTCTTTGTATTGCGCGAGCACTCCTTAAGAAACCGAAGATATTGATCCTCGATGATTCGACCAGTGCGGTTGATACGAAGACCGATGCGATGATCCAGAAAGCATTTGCCGAATATCTGCCTGACACGACCAAGATCATCATTGCGCAGAGAATTTCCTCTGTTCAGCACGCAGATAAGATCGTGGTGTTGGATGATGGTAAGATCATGGATGTAGGTACACATGAAGAATTGATCGTAAAGAGTCCGATCTACAGAGAAGTATATGAATCACAGCAGAAGGGAGGCGGTCAGGATGAGTAAACAGAAGAAACAGATGAACGCACCCGACAGAGAGCAGGGCAGCAGGATCAATAAAGATACAGCCAAACGGTTGCTGTCCTATATCGGAGCATATAAGAAGACGCTAGTTGTTGTATTTATCTGTATTATCTTAAGTGCACTTGCAAGTGTAGCGTCAGCAATGTTTATCGAGATACTGATCGATGATTATATCACCCCGATCCTTGCAATGGATCATCCGGTCTATACCGGGCTGATCAAGGCACTTTGCATGGTCGGCGTTATTTACCTGATCGGTGTATTTTCGACATGGTTTTATAACTACCTGATGGTAGGAATCGCACAGGGAACTCTGAAAACCATACGAGATGAGATGTTCGAGAAGATGCAGAGCCTGCCGATCCGTTATTTTGATACGCATACACACGGAGATATCATGAGCTGCTATACCAACGATACCGATACGCTCCGTCAGATGATCGCACAGTCCCTTTCACAGATGATCTCATCGATCTGTACGGTTGTTGCGGTATTCTGCTGTATGTTATATCAGAGCATTTATCTGACGCTGATCGTTGTCGTGATGCTGTTCTTCATCATGAAGCTGGTGAAGGTCATCGGTGGCAAGAGTGGATTTTATTTTATAAAACAGCAGCAGACACTTGGGGCGTTAGATGGTTATATCGAGGAAATGGTCAATGGCCAGAAGGTTGTTAAGGTATTTTGCCACGAGGAGAAAGCCAGAGAAGATTTCCGGAAGAAGAATCAGGAATGGCAGCAGGCAGCAGCCAGTGCAAATGGTTATGCAAGCGGAATGATGCCAATGATGAATGCACTTGGTTATGTGCAGTATGTAGTGGTTGCGGTTGTTGGCGCATGGCTTGCGATCTCCGGTGCAACGAATCTGACATTGGTCGGAACGAATACAGCCACTCTTGGTATGATCGCATCCTTCCTTACGTTGTCGAAGAACTTTACCAATCCAATCTCACAGCTTTCGAATCAGTTCAATGCGATCGTAACGGCGCTTGCAGGCGCGGAACGTATCTTTAAGCTGATCGATGAAGAACCGGAAGTGGATAATGGTTATGTAACACTTGCAAATGTCAAAGAGGAAAATGGTGAGCTGGTGGAAGTGAAAGAACGAACCGGAATCTGGGCATGGAAGCATCCGCATGAGGATGGCAGTCTTACGTACCAGAAATTAGAGGGCGATATCGTTCTGGATCATGTGGATTTCAGCTACAATCCTGACAAACAGATCCTGCGTGATGTGACGCTCTATGCGAAACCGGGTCAGAAGATCGCATTTGTAGGTGCGACCGGAGCAGGTAAAACGACGATCACCAATCTGATCAATCGTTTCTATGATATAGACGATGGGAAGATCCGGTACGACGGAATCAATATTAATAAGATCCGCAAGAAGGATCTGCGGGCATCTCTCGGTATCGTATTACAGGAAGTTAATCTGTTTACCGGAACGGTTATGGAGAACCTGAAATATGGAAATCCCAATGCCACGGATGAGGAATGTATCGCAGCCGCCAAGCTCGCAAATGCGCATAACTTCATTATGATGCTGCCAAATGGTTATGACACGGTACTTGCCGGAGATGGAAGCGGATTGTCACAGGGACAGCGGCAGTTGATCTCGATCGCAAGAGCAGCGGTATCAAATCCGCCGGTTATGATCCTGGATGAGGCAACCTCATCGATTGATACGAGAACGGAGGCAATGGTTCAGCAGGGAATGGATCGGCTGATGGAAGGCAGAACCGTATTTGTCATTGCACATCGTTTGTCTACAGTTAAGAATTCGGATGTTATCATGGTACTGGATCATGGCGCGATCATTGAACGTGGTACACATGAGGAGCTGATCGCAAAGAAAGGAACCTATTACCAGCTTTATACCGGAACATTTGAATTGGATATTGATTTAGTGTGACGTGTTTTGCTATAAGAGAAAGTTATAACGGATTCTAATATTTATGTATTGTATTTTAGTTTGTATTTGTTATATAATTCATACATTCCAGCTAGGAATAGTAAGATAAAATATAAGAAGGAGGAAATGCCATGCGACAGGTATTATGCTTTGGTGATTCAAACACATACGGTTATGTGCCGGGAACGGCGGAACGCTATGACTGGGATACCAGATGGACCGGAATCGTAGGAACCGGACTGATGGAAAAGGGATATATTGTACAGGAGGAAGGTCTGTGTGGCAGAACCACAGTATTTGACGATCCGCTTCGCCCGGGCAGACGTGGCAGTGAACTCCTTCCGATCATATTAGAAACACATAAACCGGAGGATCTGATCATTTTAATGCTTGGAACAAATGACTGCAAGACATTTTATGGCGCAACAGCAGGCAGTATCGGACTGGGTATTCGTAAACTTGTGCGGCAGATCCGGGATGGTGCGCCATCAGCGAAGATCCTTCTGATGTCACCGATCGCACTGGGCGAGAAGGTATGGGATGGATTCGACCCGGAATTTGGAAAGAATTCTGTGCAGGTGTCCAAAGAGCTGCCGGAGGTTTACCAGCAGATCGCAGAAGAAGAAGGACTTTATTATCTGGCGGCTTCTGATTATGCCGTACCATCGGAACGGGATCAGGAGCACATGGATGAAGAAGGACATAAAGCGCTTGCAGAAGCGGTATTGGAAAAGATTTCAGAGATCTTGTAATATAGAAATCGGGGGCGGAATGGGTAGGATAGCTATTTGCGCCGGATGGTTTTTTTGTAAAAGATGTTGGATGACGAGTTAGGAGTATAGAGAGAAATTATGGCTGGGGAGACTGTAGACAGAAAAGAAGTATTAAAACAGGCATTTGTGAAGGCTCTGCCGATCACCGGAAGTTATCTCTTTGTCAGTATGGCATACGGACTCACGATGCAGGAAGCAGGACTTTCCTGGTTCTGGTCGTTGTTTACCAGCCTGACGGTATATACCGGCGCATTTCAGTTTGTGCTGGTAACATTCCTAAGCAGTGGGGCATCAATCCTCACGATCGCACTTACTGCATTGTTCATGAACAGCAGACAGTTCTTTTACGGACTGACATTTGTTGAAGATTTCAAGAAAATGGGTAAGCGTTATCCATATATGATTCACACAATGACGGATGAAACATATGCCGTCAATTGTTCCATGCTGTCTTCTGAGGTGATAAGAGATCGTAATGCAGAGAATGCAAATGATCGGAAGCGCAGATTTGATATTATGTTTTATGTGGCATTATTCAGTCGTATATCCTGGATGGTGGGCGCTGTGCTTGGCGGCATACTCGGTCAGATCCTTCCGGTGAAATTAGAGGGAATTGATTTCTGTATGACAGCGTTATTTATTACGATCGCGATCGATCAATGGCGAAGTGTGAAAGTGCATTTGCCAGCACTTGCCGGGTTTATCGGAGGAGTGCTTTTGCTTCTGTTAATAGGAAAAGATTATTTTCTTCTTCCAACTTTGATTCTGGTATCAGGTCTGTTGCTGATCTGTGAAAGGAAGGTGGAAGCCCATGAATGATCGATATGTACTGATCTGCATCCTTGTGTCTGCAGCGGCGACTTTGTTTATGCGGGCGCTTCCATTTACCATTCTTGGAAAGAGAAAACAAATCCCCGAAAAAATCCGGTATCTTGGACGAACCCTCCCGGCAGCCATCATGGCAGTGCTGATCGTATACTGCCTGAAGGAAGTACCGACCGAATTCTTAAGCGGCGGCTATAAGAAGTTGATCGCAGCCGCAGTCTGCGTCGCCCTTCATGTGTGGAAAAAGAATACTTTCGTCAGCATCATAGGCAGTACGGTTGTGTATATGTTATTATGAGTAATGACAGCGCAAAGAGCTTATAGGATATGTAGCAGAAACAAGAAAATAAGCAATTGCGAAATGGTGATTACATCATGAACAGATAAAATCCCCAGCTATAATGTTTATTCAAAAGATAAAATGAATAAGTATTATAGCCGGGGATTATTATATAAAAATAATTATGCTAAAGAAACTACTTATGTGTTAGTGCTCCAGTGCAGCAAGTTTAGCCTGTAATGCAGCAATTTCGGCATCCTTTTCAGACAAAGCGGCATCCTTTTCAGACAAAGCAGCGTCCTTTTCAGACAAAGCGGCGTCCTTTTCAGACAAAGCGGCGTCTTTTTCTTCCAACGCTTTTTTCATCTGTTCGATCATAAAATTAACAGTATTTTCATCTGCTTTTGCTAAGGCTTGTGAATACATACCGATAACCTCCTTTGGACGATATAAGTATTCGGACATATCCCGACAGATCTTTTCCATCCAGGGATAGTCGGATATTAGTGTAGCAAGGTCATTTATAGAATCAGCTGTTAGCAGAGATAACCATGCATTAAGTTCATTCTTTTCTTTAGCATACTTGTTATTCTTAAATACGTCAAGGGCGACAACATAGTATTCCTGCAAAAGATGAAGATCAATGCCTGTGTTAAAAATTGTTTTTCCATGATGTATAAAAATATCAGAAGATTTGCATTCAGGTGGACTGTCTTCAAACATGACGATCGTATATACAGTCTTGATATCATGATAGGTGAATTGATCTCCTTTTTCGCCCTTGACGCGTGTATATTGACGGAGGAGAAGATCGGACGAATAACAAGACATGCGCTCTCCTGAAAATGCATAATGTATTTTCTGAATCTCTACATTTGCGATAGATCCATCTTCTAACTGTACGATGATATCCATAATTAATAATGGTGAAGTTGGTAGTAAACGGTTTTCCTGCGATAGAACGCTTTGGACTGTAACGTTAATTCCTATGATGCTGCTAAGCAAATGAGATAGTCGTCCGGGATAGACATCAGGGTTAAACAGTGCTTTAAAGAATGGATCATAGGTTAAAGGAAGAGATTTATTTCCTTCCATAAATTCTTCAAATCTATTTCGCCATTCATTGTTCAAATCCAGATATTTGCTAAAGGTATTGACATCTTTTTGTAAATCTTTTAAAAAGTCATCTTTTTTCCGAGCCGGGAAAATTTGACGAATATCTACTGACGCAGATTTGCGTGCAGTAGTAGGTGTAATATTATTGATATCTTCGTTGTGATTATACATTGATTATTCCTCTTAATTTCCGGTACCTGATTTGTCGACAAAACCACCATACCAGAAATAATGGTATAAAAACCGTTGATGTAATAACTTGTATGGTTTGATGTAACTTTTGGTAAAGAGAAAACAGATCTATGAGAAGATCCGGTATCTCGGACGAATCCTCCCGGCAGCCATCATGGCAGTGCTGATCGTATACTGCCTGAAGGGAGTACCGATCGAATTCTTAAGCGGCGGCTATAAGAAGCTGATCGCAGCTGCAGTCCGCGTCGTTAATAAAATAACAACACCCCGGCCGCGAGGGATGCGTACCAGGGTGGTATTCAAAGGACATACTTTATTATAAACATTTGTATTTTGGACTGTCAATTCGTTGCTGGTTAAGAAATGTATAAATTTATGTGTCTATGCGTTGGTTTGTAGGGTGAGTAAACTTATATTTGACATAATGCATTATTATTAATCATTTAATATTATAAATAATGATTTTTGATCCAATTTTCTCCCTATCTCACTTTTCGCCTTTACGGGATATTGAACCCCATAAGAGAACAGGGAAAAACCAGGGTAAGATCTGGGAAATCTACCCTGGTTTGGTTTTAAGTGATTCTTCCCGTATTTATTACGGTATTTGATTCGGGCTTTAAATCTGGTGAAAAAAGGCGGAAAGATATAACTCTCCGCCCATCCTATAATAGGATCAAATGAATTTATTAACATGTTTATTATAAAATAACCAGGTAGTAATGTCAATGAACCTAATCTCCTGATCCATCTTTCTTTACTGTATCTTATCTAGCGAAGTCAGACTGTCAATGTGTCATTATTAATTATTTTATATTATATATAATAGTTTTTTATAATTATTAATGATATATTATTACTTACACATCCTGCAATCAGATGAGTAGAGAGAAACAGTGGTGGAAAAAGAGCGTTGTATATCAGGTATATCCAAAAAGCTTTAATGACAGTAACGGAGATGGCAACGGGGATCTGAATGGTATCACCGAGAAGCTTCCATATATAAAGGAGCTTGGTGCAGATGTGATCTGGTTAAATCCGATCTTCGTATCTCCGCAGGTGGATAACGGATATGGCATTGCAGATTACAAGGACATAGATCCAAGCCTTGGCACGATGGCAGATTTTGAACGCCTGCTTGCAAGAGCACATGAACTGGGCTTGAAGATTCTTCTGGATCTGGTCGTAAATCACACCTCCGACCAGCACGAATGGTTCAAAGAGGCAAAGAAATCCAGAGACAATAAATATCATGATTACTATATCTGGAAAGACAGAAATGGTGATGTGCTTCCAAATAACTGGGGATCCTCCTTCGGCGGCCCTGCATGGGAATATGTAGAAGAAGTTGACCAGTATTATCTGCATTGTTTCGCAAAAGAGCAGCCGGATCTGAACTGGGAGAATCCGATGGATCGTAAAGATACCTTTGATATCTTAAGTTACAGTGAGAAAAAGGATATGTTTCCATTTCTGTTTATAGATGGAAGGGGATATGCCGACGAGGTTACTCTGTCAAATGATGAAGACGGCGTTGCTGTTGTATTAGAACGCATCGCTTCGCTCATTTGACAAACCGCCCATCTGTTTGCGGTAAGCATTCGGTGTCAGACCATATTCTTTTTTAAAACAATTTACAAAATGACTGCAGGACGCAAAATACAGAAACAAACTGATTTCTGTACAGCTCGCCTGGCTGTTTAACAGCATGTAGCGGGCCGTCCTGCATTTTTCTTTAATGATATATTGTGAGAGACTGCAGTTCATATCTTTTTTGAATAGACGGGTCAGATAGTCCGGGTGGAGATTCACTGCATCGGCGACATCCGATACCCGGATCGGTTCTGTGATATGACTGTTGATGTAGGAGACGGCCTGCATGACATGATAGGACAGTCCGGGACTGTTATGAAGCTCATGCATGGCAAGTACAAAATCTTTCACAACAGCCCCTTTTCGCGGATCCAGTTGTTCCGGTGTCAGACATGCATCGATCTTTCGGATATGCATATCACTTAAAGTATAGGCCTGTTCCGGATCCAGCCCGGCCTCGATACAGAAACGTGTGATCATGGCAGTCAGAATGACCAGGTGGTATTTTTTGTTCTGCAGTGGGGATGAAGACAGCTTTCCCATGCCTTCCATGGTATCTGCATTCATATTTAGCTTCAGCAGCTCCATATCCCCATTTGCGATCCGTCGGTAAAATGAATACTCTGCCTCCATCGGCAGGTGATAAGACTGTTCCTCCTGCTGCGCTAATAACAGTTTCTGTAATTCTTTATTCATGGAAATACTCCTTTCATATAATATATAGCTATAAAAATATTTGCATATAAGCATTACTTTTTCAAATGAACCGATTGCCCATCACTAAAAATACAATCAGAACAATGAAGGTCAGCTATGTGATATAAAAATCGGATATATTATATTTCTGCATATGCATTTATAGTATCATAAATTCAGAAAATAACAATTACAAATTTATTATTTGCTAAATGAAAAGGAGATCGTGCATATGAAGACATGGAAAGGGTATCAGAAGGGTGTTAATCTGGGAGGCTGGTTTTCCCAGTGTGATTATTCCGAGGACAGATTCAATAATTTTATTACGGAAGATGATTTTAAAGAGCTTACAAGCTGGGGACTCGATCATCTCAGACTGCCGGTGGATTATAATCTGGTAGAGACAGAAGACGGACAGTATAAGGAAGAAGGTTTTGCACGGATCAAACGAGCACTGGAACTCGGACATAAATATGGTTTCAATATGATCCTTGACCTGCATAAGACCGCCGGTTATTCCTTTGATCCGGGAGAAAAACAGAGTGGATTTTTTGGAAACGAAGCTCTTCAGGAACGCTTCTACAGATTATGGGAAGAATTTGCAAAGCGCTTTGGCGGATATGGAGATAAAGTTGCATTTGAATTATTAAATGAGGTAGTAGATAAAGAAGATGGTGCCGTATGGGCAGAGATCGCACCAAAGTGTGTCGAACGTATTCGTGCATATGCGCCGACAACTGATATTCTGATCGGTGGTTACTGGCATAACAGCGTGCAGGCAGTCAGAGATATTCCGATGCCGATGGATGCACATATCATATATAATTTCCACAGCTATGATCCTCTTCTTTTCACACATCAGGGAGCACAGTGGGTAGATGATATGCCGGCAGATTATCATATGGAATTCAAAGGAAGTATGGAAGATTTCTGCGCATATGCAAAAGCAAATCTGCCTGCAAAGCTTGCGGGAACGCTGTCGATCCTTGCTTATAAGGGCAATCTTGATTCAGCATATTTTGAAGACCTGTTTGCCGATGCGATTGCTGTTGCAAAGGAGCGAAATGTAGCACTTTATTGTGGTGAATATGGTGTGATCGAAAACGCAGATCCGGCAAACACGGTATTATGGTATAAAGCCATCCATGAAGTATTTGCAAAATATGGTATCGGCCGTGCGGCATGGTCATACAAGGAGATGGACTTCGACCTTTGTGCTGATCGCCTGAAACCGGTATTTGATGAACTCAAGAAATATTTTTAAGGCTGTTAATTCTATTTAAGAAACTTTTTCCGGCGCATGCTTGCTTATTCTTTTCGTATGGATTATAATAACAAAAGCTGATTTTTGTAGTAAGAAAAGAAGTAGGAGAAAACAAGATGGTAAACGAAGAAAAGGTCAGATTAATGACCAGACTTGCCATGTACGAACAATCTACAGGAAAAGAAGATCTGGAAAAAGGCAGATATTTCAAATCAGACTATGTAAAATACAACTGTCTGAAGACTCTGGTATCGACAACGATATTATTTGTGATCGTGGTAGCGGCCTATATTTATTACAATATGGGTAAACTGATCACGGAGCTTGTAGATATGGATCTGTTCGGTCTGGCATATAAACTTCTTATAGTATATGCGGTTATTTGCGTAGTATTTATGGTTCTTGCATGGTTTCTATACTCCTATAGATACACCAAGGCAAAGCCTCATATCATAAAGTACAATCAGGATCTGAAGAAGCTGATTGCTTTCTATGAGAAAGAGGACAAAACCAAAGGGAAGAAGAGGAGGAAGTAAACATGGCATCACTTTTGACATTCAGAGATGGAATTAAGAATTTTTGCAGTAAATACGACAGGATCGTAGCACCGGCTATCCGGTTCATTCTCGCATTGCTGATGTTCTGGTCCATTGTACATATTACAGGCGGACATAACGAAACGGTATCCAGCGGACTGGTTATTTTTCTTCTTGCTGTTGTATGTGCATTTATTCCGGAAAGTCTTACTTATGCAATTGGTGGAGTTGTTGCATTTATGAATTATTTTTCGGGCAATAAAGAAACAGGCATATCATTTATTGTTTTATTTATTATCATGTATTGCCTGTATATCCGGTTTTTCCCGAAAGCAACATGGGTGATCATGTATGCCCCATTATTTTTCATTATTAAAATGCAGTATGTGCTTCCGATTCTTGCAGGTATGTTTGTAGGACCGATCGCGATCGTTCCGTTAGCTTTTGGTGCTATCTTCTATTATTTTTCATTAGATGCATCCAATTATCTTGCAGAACTGAGTAAGACAACAGATACAGAAAATATGCTTGAAAGTTATAAATATATATTCCAGCATTTAATTGATAATAAAGATCTTCTGCTTACGATCGTTGTATTTGCAGTTGTTCTTATTATTACGCATGTGATATACAGATTATCGGTTGAATATTCATGGTATGCGGCAATTATTGTTGGTGGTCTGTTTGAGATCATCTTATTCCTGGTTGGAAATGTTGTACTCAATGCAAGCATCTCGATTGGAGAGATCCTGCTGGGTTCGATCTGTGCAGTGATCATTGCGGTTGTAGCGCAGTTTTTCAAAACAGTTGTGGATTATTCAAGAGTGGAGAATACACAGTTTGAAGATGAGGAATATTATTATTATGTGAAAGCTGTTCCGAAGATCGTTATGGCGAAACAGCAGAAGAACGTAAAAAAGATCAATACAGTATCACAGAATACTGCTGATGAAGATTCAGTAAGTGGTGTTACGAGGTAAATGAATTCTTGCATATGACCTGACGTTTTTGTCAGGTCATATCTTTATCCCACCATATAGGAAGGCTGATACAGCCTTTGTATATCCGGAATATTCAGAAAGGAGAGATATCGAATGGATAAGATCCTGGCATTTATGAGAACATATTTTGACTGGTTTTACATTACCACACCGGATATCAGTGACATTATTGAGATCCTGATCCTTTCATATGTGATCTACAAGATCCTGATGTGGTTTAAGAGCAATCGTGCATGGACACTGTTAAAGGGTATTGTTCTGATCCTGTTATTTACGATTCTGGCATCCCTGTTCCAGTTTAATACGATTCTGTATATATTGAAAAATGTGTTCAGCATAGGTATTCTGGCAGTTATCATTTTATTTCAGCCGGAGTTCCGGCGGGGACTGGAAACACTTGGACGAAAGAAATTTTTTGATTATATCATGCATGAAGATGCAGATGAAAGAAAGCTGAGTGACAAAACGATTTATGAGCTGATCAAGACAGTAACTGTTTTATCAGCGAACCGGACCGGTGCATTGATCGTTATTGAAGACAAGGTCGCACTGGGTGAATATATTGATACAGGAATCCCTGTTGATGCGGTTGTAACGAACCAGCTTCTGCTTAATATATTTGAGCATAATACACCGCTTCATGATGGTGCGGTCATTCTCAGAAATAACAGAGTGGTTGCAGCAACCTGTTATCTTCCATTGTCAGCTAATCTCTCTATCAACAAGGAGCTGGGAACCAGACATCGTGCAGGTGTAGGTATCAGTGAGGTGTCCGATAGTGTAACACTGATCGTATCAGAGGAGACCGGCTCGATCTCGATCGCAAAGGGCGGCGAGCTGTATCGGAATCTGGATACAGAAAGTGTCCGGAACCATCTGGAACTGTTAAATCAGGAGGATGGAAAGAAAAAGGATGAACGCCGGCAGAAGGATGGTAAACGCAAAAAGAAGAATACTGAGAAAAAGACCAGTTCAGGTAATGTAAAAAGTGGAAAGTCTTCTGATAACAGAAAGGAGGCTGACAGCAATGAAAGATAAATTATTCAGTAACTGGGGATGGAAACTCTTATCATTGATCCTTGGATTTGTTGTCTGGGTCACAGTTTTAAATGTGGATGATTATTCAACCACACGGCAGATCAGAGATATACCGGTTACCCTGATCAATACAGATGCGATCACGGACAAGAATCAGTTGTATGATATTGTGTCCGGTGAAACGGTGGACATCATTGTAAAGGGCAGACGTTCAGTTGTAAATGAACTTGGAGCTTCTGATTTTACAGCGATTGCGGATATGTCAAAATTGTCGATCACAAATGCTGTAAATATCACGGTGACAGCAAATTCATCGTCTGTAAATAACAATATCAGCATTACGATCGTAGATAATGTTCTCCAGGTAGAACTGGAGGAGGAACAGACGGCATCCCTGCCGGTAACGGTTACGACAAAGGGTGAAACGGCAGAAGGATATACGACCGGTATTCCGGTATCTACGCCGAATCTGATAACGGTAAAGGGAGCAGCGAGCGTGATCGAACGGATCGAGAAGGCAGAGGTACAGGTGGACGTATCCGGACGGACTTCAGATGTAACAGCAACCTGCACGCCAATCTTCTATGATGCAAATGGTGACGAGATATCCGGTAAGAAGCTGGAAAGCAAGGTGACCGGAGTGTCTGTAACGATACCGGTTTATAAGACGAAAACGGTAGCAGTAAAGCTGGATACAACCGGTGTTCCGGCAGATAATTATAAAGTAGTAAACGTAGAATATATGCCGAATGAGATAACAGTTGGAGGACCGTCAGATGTGCTGCAGAATCTCACGGAGATAACAGTAGATGATATCGATGTATCCGGATGCAGTGAAGATCTGGAAAGTACGATCGAAATATCCAAGTATTTGCCTGATGGAGTTGTTCTGGCAGATGAGAATACAAGCATCAGCGTCCATGTAGCGATTGAACGGAATATCAGCAGAACAATGACGATATCAGCCAATGATATTACGATTGAGAATAAACTGACGGACTACGATTATGCTGTTCAGTTTCCGGAGGGAAATACAGTTGTGATATCAGGGCTTTCTGATGAGGTTGCCAAGCTCACGGCGAAGGATCTGAAGATAACGATTGATGCGGAAACATTATCCATTGGTGCAAATACGGTTGAGCTGTCGATAAAAGACAGCGATACATACACAGTGGACAGTACCTGTAAAGTGGATATAGAAGTTACGGCAATGCCGTGACACAGCAAGGACAGGCAATAGTAGAACTACAATCGGAAGGTTTCGCTATTGCCTGATCCTGTATTATGCAGAAGGGAGACTGATATATGGAACAAATGAATGAGAAAATTGCAAAGTTAAAAGAAATTGTTGCAGGTTCGGAACGTATGGTTTTCTTTGGTGGAGCGGGTGTTTCTACAGAGAGCGGGATTCCGGATTTCCGCAGTGTGGATGGACTCTACAATCAGAAATACAAATATCCACCTGAAACGATCATCAGTCACAGCTTCTATATGCGTGACCCGGAAGAGTTTTACCGTTTCTATAAGGATAAGATGATCTATCGGGATGCAAAGCCAAATATGGCACATAAAAAACTTGCAGAACTGGAAGCGCAGGGAAAACTTGCAGCGATCGTGACACAGAATATTGACGGTCTGCATCAGATGGCAGGAAGTAAGAATGTGATCGAGCTACATGGTTCGATCCATAGAAATTATTGCACAAAATGTCACAAATTCTATGATCTGGATTATATTATTCAATCAGATGGTGTACCAAAATGCAGTTGTGGTGGAATAATTAAGCCGGATGTAGTATTATATGAAGAGGGGCTGAACAATGACGACATTGAGAATGCGATCCGGTACATTTCGGAGGCAGATACATTGATCATTGGCGGAACCTCATTGGTTGTTTATCCTGCCGCCGGACTGATCCGGTATTTCAGAGGAAAACACCTGGTAGTTATTAATATGTCGCCGACACAGACGGACAGTCAGGCAGATCTTCTGATCGCTGACAAGATCGGAAAAGTGCTGGGACAATTATAAAAATGAAAATAAAACGAAATGGAGAAAGACATGAACAAACTAGACCTTCAAAAAAAGGCTGTTGACATCCGTAAGGGAATTGTTTCCTCCGTACATTCTGCAAAAGCAGGACATCCGGGCGGATCACTTTCAGCAGCAGACATTTTTACTTATCTTTATTTTGAGGAATTACATGTGGATCCGAAGAATCCAAAGGATGAGAACAGAGACCGTTTTGTATTATCCAAAGGACATACAGCACCGGGTTACTATTCAGCCCTTGCTGAGAGAGGATTTTTCCCGGTAGAGGATCTTCTGACCCTGCGTCATATCGGTTCTTATTTACAGGGACACCCGGATATGAAGCACATTCCTGGTGTGGACATGTCATCCGGTTCTCTTGGACAGGGACTTTCCGCAGCAGTCGGTATGGCACTTGCAGCAAAGATGTCCGGTAAGGAATACAGAACCTACTGTCTGTGTGGAGACGGAGAGATCCAGGAGGGACAGATCTGGGAGGCTGCCATGTTTGCAGGTCACAGAAAGCTGGATAACCTTGTAGTGATCGTAGATAATAATAACCTTCAGATCGACGGAACCGTTGAGGATGTATGTTCCCCATATCCGATCGATAAGAAGTTTGAAGCATTTAATTTCCATGTAATTAATATCGACGGAAATGATTTTGACCAGATCGATGCAGCATTCAAAGAAGCAAAGGCAACCAAGGGAATGCCGACAGCGATCATCGCCCATACCGTAAAAGGTAAGGGAGTATCCTTCATGGAGAACAATGTGGGATGGCATGGCAAAGCTCCGAATGATGAGGAGTATAAGGTTGCAATGGAAGAACTGGAAAAGGCAGGTGACGTGTTATGTCAGAAGTAAAGAAGATCGCAACAAGAGACAGCTATGGTAATGCATTGGTTGAGCTTGGAAAAGAACATGAGAACCTGATCGTACTGGATGCAGACCTTGCAGCAGCAACAAAGACCGGAATCTTCAAGAAAGCATTTCCGGAACGTCATGTAGACTGTGGAATCGCAGAATGTAACATGGCAGGCATCGCAGCCGGAATGTCAACCTGTGGTTATGTGCCGTTTATGAGCTCCTTTGCAATGTTTGCGGCAGGCAGAGCTTTTGAGCAGGTAAGAAACAGTATCGGATACCCACATCTGAATGTAAAGATCGGAGCAACCCACGCAGGTATCTCCGTAGGAGAAGATGGAGCGACCCACCAGTGTAATGAAGATCTTGCACTGATGAGAGAGATCCCAGGCATGGTGGTTATCAATCCGTGTGATGATGTAGAAGCAAGAGCAGCCGTAAAGGCAGCATATGAATATGTAGGACCTGTCTATATGAGATTTGGAAGACTGGCAGTACCGGTCATCAATGATGAGACAACCTACAAGTTTGAGATCGGCAAGGGTGTAGAATTACGTCCTGGAAAGGATATTACGATCATAGCAACCGGACTTCCGGTATCTGAGAGCTTAGAAGCTGCGAAGCTGCTGGCAGAGGACGGTATCGATGCGCAGGTGATCAATATCCATACGATCAAACCGCTTGATGAGGAGCTTGTCGTAAAGGCAGCACAGGCAACCGGCAGAGTGTTCACGGTAGAGGAGCATTCGATCATCGGTGGACTTGGCTCAGCGGTTATGGAATGTCTGGCAGAGAAGAATCCGGTTAAGGTGACAAGAATCGGTGTTCGCGATACCTTCGGTGAGTCCGGCCCGGCAAAAGACCTGCTTCATAAGTATGAACTCGACGCAGAGGGTATCTATAAGCAGATCAAAGCAGCATTATAAAATTTCACAAGATTCTTCCGGGAGTCTTTGAAACAAAATAAAAGACAGTATTATATATTATTCCGCAAGACACTTTCGTTCTATCCTCATGTAACGGTACTAAGCTCCCGCCTGTCAGCGGATCGCTAAGGACCGACATTCGGACAGGCTTGCTTCATAATATTAATACTGTCTTTCATTTTGCTTAAAGTACCGATGGCTGATTTAACTTGTAAAATTTTTATAACGCTGCTTTTTATAGATAGAGGGTATGGCGGCAGACAGGGCAATAAAATGAGATACACATATGTAGAGTATAGTTATATTGAGCTGCCCATTAATGAATAAAATGGATGAGAGATATACTATTATGGAGTAAGCCTTATCCGAGGCCGGTACTTAAGTTGCGTCTTTTGCAACTTTATGTACCGCTGCACGAGGATACGAGCGGAAGCGTCTTACGGAATAATATGTATATTCTCATCCATTTTTAATTCATTAAGGGCAGCTACTTGAAAATAAAACTACATATGTGTATCTTACATGGATTCCTGTCTGCCGCCAACCCTCTCTATCATAATTCTAAAATTTTCGGCGCAGTTCTTAAATAAGGATAAAGTCGGTTGACAGAAGCCGGAAGTTTCATTTATCATATCAAGTAGAGTATATCTAAATCTATTATTTCAATAAAATCTTTTCATTCATTGTTCCGTTCATGTTTGGAACAGATACGAAAAATCTATAAAAAGATCAGGAAATAAAACTACATAGGGACAGAGAATTGACAGATCAAAGGGGCACTTATACTTGTTGTTGTGTATAATCCAGTGAAACAATATACGTTGGGCGATAACAGGGGCTTTTATATGTGTACCGGAAAGGGAGGTTGTTTATGCAGGAACAGAAAGTCGAACAGGAAATTGATATTACGAAATTATCGAATGAATTTACCTACAGAAAATACATGATGAGCAGGGACTCCGTGCGGCATTTATTTTCTAAATTAAGTGTTGCGGAATATGTCGCACTGCAAAGTATAGAGGCGATCAGCGGAGATTCTGCTATTTATGGAGGGAAGGCATATCTGACCGATCTGTCGGTGCGTATGCAGATGAGTATCCGTAAGACATCAAAGGCAGTCCGGGATCTCAGAGATCGCGGCTATGTCAAATGGTCACATGATGGAAATGGTACGGACGGCACTTATGTAACGATCACGGATGCCGGTGCGAAACAGCTTCATGAGCAGGAAACGATCATTAAGGATTTTTATGGAAATGTAATTGATAAATTCGGCAAAGAGAATATGATCAATCTGTTGATTCTGATGAAGGAGCTGGATACGGTCATGGAGAGTGAGATTGAAGAAATGCAGGTGGTGAAGAACGATGATGAGTCTGATGAAAATGAATGAGTATGTGGCAACACAGGAAAAGATATGCGAGAAAAATGATTATATCGCACCAAGATTATATGATGAATATGGAGTAAACCGCGGACTTCGCGATGACCGAGGAGTAGGTGTATTGACCGGTCTGACGAATATTTCAAAGATTGTATCCTCTAAGGTGCAGGATGGCAAGAAAGTACCTTGTGACGGAGAACTCTGGTACAGGGGTTATCGGGTGGAGAATCTGATCGGAAGTCTGGGAGAAGATGAGCTGGGATTTGAAAAGGTGGCATATCTCCTGTTGATGGGTGAGCTGCCAAATGCGGAAGAACAGCATGAATTTGAAAAGATCATCGGTGGGCTTCGTACCTTGCCATCGAATTTTACAAGAGATGTTATCATGAAAGCGCCGACAGAGGATATCATGAATTCCATGACACGTAGTATCCTTACGCTTGCATCCTATGATAAGAATGCAAAGGATACCAGTGTGAATAATTCTCTGCGTCAGTGTATCCAGCTGATCAGTGAATTTCCGATGCTGGCTGTATATGGATATAATGCATACAATCACTATGTAAAGAACGATAGTATGTTTATTCATCGTCCGGCAAAGAATCTGTCAACGGCTGAGAACATTCTCATGCTGCTTCGTCCGGATAAGAAATATTCCAAGGTAGAGGCGAAGGTACTTGATACGGCACTGATCCTTCATATGGAGCATGGTGGTGGTAATAATTCAACCTTTACAACAAGAGTTGTTACATCCTCCGGTTCTGATACCTATTCCACGATGGCGGCTGCTATGTCATCCTTAAAGGGACCAAAGCATGGTGGTGCCAATATCAAGGTTATGGAAATGATGGATAATATTCGTGGACATATAAAAGACTATGAAGATAAAGATGAGATAGAAGCATACTTAAGCAAGATCCTGAACAAGGAAGCATTTGACAATAAGGGACTGATCTATGGTATGGGACATGCCGTATATTCCCTGTCAGATCCGAGAGAGCGGGTGTTCAAGGATTATGTTGTTAAGCTGGCTCATGAAAAGGGCAGGGAAAAAGATCTCAGGTTGTACGAGAACATAGAGGAGCTTGCCCCGGAGCTGATCGCAAAGCAGCGTAAGATCTTCAAGGGTGTAAGTCCAAATGTGGATTTCTACAGCGGATTTGTATATGACATGTTGGGAATTCCGATGGAGCTTTACACAGCGATGTTTGCAGTTGCACGTATCGTTGGATGGAGCGCACACAGGATCGAGGAGCTGATCACGAATAACCGGATCATGCGTCCGGCATATATGAGTATCATGGAGGAAAATCCCCAGATATAAACAATAGCCAAAAACAAAGCGTAGTTTATAACATGAAAACAGACAGTTTATAAGGACCCATTGAGGTTCTTATAAACTGTCTGTTTTTATGTATGGATCGCTGTGTCAGCTATAAAATAGATCAGATAATACAGCAGAAAATATACAGAAGGAAATATACAGAAGGAATCTGCGTAAACATACATTTTACATAAATAGAAATGCAACGGATCACATATACTTAGAAAGAAATGTAAAATTTTCAGATGCTTTTCACAGGCTTGTCGAAAGAGCCGGAAATAGGGGGATTATTTGTTAAACACTGGTAATACATCGGGAATGAAATGATTTTACCACGATTTTACAAAAAATTTTCAAGTGATTGATAGCAGCAAAAAATGGGATGGTGTAAATTGAAGAACAGTGAAGCAGAAGAGAGATAGATGACGTATGAAAGTAACATTTGAAGATGTAAAAAAGAACAAAGCGGTTCAGACATATATAAGGATGGCAGACGAATCCTTACATGCAATGGGATATACAGAGCATGGATTTGCACATGTGGAACGTGTAGCAGAGACAGCAAGGGAGATACTGCTGACACTTGGCTATTCCGAGCGTGAAGCGGAGCTTGCGAGTATTGCAGGGTATCTGCATGATATCGGAAATGTTGTGAACCGGGAAGGACATGCGCAGTCCGGTGCGGTCATGGCGTTTCGGATATTGGACGATATGGGTGCAGATCCGGAGGATACAGCGACGATCATAACAGCAATAGGCAATCACGATGAGTCGGCGGCATTTCCGGTAAATCCGATTGCAGCAGCATTGCTGATTGCGGATAAAAGTGATGTGAGAAATTCGAGAGTCAGAAATACGGATATTTCATCCTTTGATATTCATGACAGAGTGAACTATGCCGTAAAAGAAAACAAACTGAAGATTACCAGGGATTCACATATTGAGCTGAAATTAAAGATCGATAAATCTATGTGTGCCGTTATGGATTATTTCGAGATCTTTTTACAGCGTATGATCCTGTGCAGAAAATCAGCCGAGGTGCTTGGGCTGGAATTCTGGCTTACGATCAATAAACAACGGGTAATCTGACAGGGGGTGTATGGCAATTCAAAGAATATTTCATTACATAAAAGAGAAAATAACAGGAGTGATAAAAAGAATGAATAACGAAGAAAAGAATCTGAAAAATGTAGAAGCGGCAAATGAAACAGAGAAAAATACTCGGTTTGGAAGAAAAAATAAACAGAAAGCAGAAGGAGAGAAAACACAGGAAGAAAAAACGGTAAAAAAGGTAAATCATATCGGATTGTATGAAAATCGTGAATTATCATGGCTGAAGTTCAATGAACGTGTGCTGGAAGAAGCCGAGGACACCAGTGTTCCATTGTGCGAGCGGATGACATTTTTGTCGATCTTTCAGAGCAATCTGGATGAATTCTTTATGGTGCGTGTCGGCTCGTTGGAGGATCAGAAGCTGTTAAGCCAGAAACTCCGGGAGAACAAGACAAATATGACAGCGGGAGAGCAGATCGAGGCAATCTTAAAACGAGTTGCAGAACTAAACGAAAGAAAGGATGCCACCTATGCTTCCATTATGAAGGAGGTTGGTGAGAAGGGCGTTCATCTGACGGATTTTAAAGCACTTGCAAAATCAGAGAGCAAATATCTGGAAGAATATTTCATGAAAGAGATCGTACCGTTGTTATCGGTTATGATCGTTGGAAGAAAGCAGCCATTTCCGTTTTTGAAGGGACAGGAGATTTACGCGCTTGCTGTTCTTGGCACAAGAAATGGTAAGAAAAAAATAGGGATCATTCCATGCAGCAGTTCTGTATTCCCAAGGCTGATCCGGATTCCGACAAAGGATGATACCTATATGCTGGTCGAGGAACTGATCCTGCATTTCCTGCCAAAGGTGTATAAGGGCTATAAGGTTCTGGAAAAATCTGTGATCCGCGTAACGAGAAATGCGGATATTGATTTTAATGCCGTCTATGATGAAGATCTTGATTACAGAGATAAGATGGCACAGATCGTAAAGCTCAGAAAGAAGCTTGCACCGGTACGGCTGGAATTATCCCGTGATATTAATGAAGAAATGATAAAGCAGGTATGTGAGTATGCAGAGATGGAAGAGCCACATGTATTCTTAAATCAGGCTCCGCTCGATCTTTCATTCCTGTTCCAGATCGAGGATATTCTGAGAAAAGATGCAAATCTGGTTTATCAGAGACGTGTACCGCAGCCATCTCCGATGTTAAAGAGCAATGAACATATCATACCACAGATTTTGGATCATGATGTTTTATTATCCTATCCGTATGAGAGCATTAAACCATTTCTGCAGATGCTTCAGGAGGCTGCCCGTGATCCGGAGGTTATCTCTATTCGTATGACACTTTACCGTCTGGCAAGAAACAGCAAGGTGGTAGAGGCATTGACTGAAGCTGCTGAAAATGGCAAACAGGTCGATGTACTGGTTGAATTAAAGGCGAGATTTGACGAGGCAAATAATATTGAGTGGAGCCGTACGTTAGAGGATGCAGGCTGCCATGTCGTATATGGAATTGATGGCTTAAAGGTTCATTCAAAGCTGTGTCTGATCACCAGAAAGGTTGGAGATGAGATTCAGTATATTACGCAGGTCGGAACCGGAAATTATAACGAAAAGACTTCCAGATTATATACGGATCTGTCGTTGATCACTGCAGATAAGAGAATTGGGGAAGAGGCAGCAAAGGTATTTCAGGCGATCCTGCTTGGTTCTGTAGTAGAAGATATGGAACATCTGCTGGTTGCACCAAAATGTCTCCAGAATAAGATCCTTGCCATGATCGAGAATGAGATTCAGATCGCAAAGGAAGGAAAGCCCGCCTATATCGGAATCAAGATCAATTCACTGACGGATAAGAAGATCATAGATAAGCTGATCGATGCATCCAGAGCCGGAGTAAAGATCGACATGGTGATCCGTGGCATTAACTGCTTAAGAAGTGGAATACCGGGAGATACCGATAATATTCATATTGTAAGTATTGTAGGACGCTTCCTGGAACACTCCAGAATCTATATTTTCGGAACACACGACAGGGATAAGGTATATATCGCATCGGCTGATTTTATGACGAGAAATACACTTCGTCGTGTGGAGGTCGCAGCGCCGCTTTATGATGAGACGGTGAAGAATAAAGTCAGGAAGATGTTTGCAACGATGCTTCGCGATAATGTGAAAGCCAGAGAGCAGCAGACGGATGGCAGTTATCGGAAACTGTCAATGGTGGGACCTGTCTTAAATTCACAGGAATATTTTTACGAGGAAGCATATATGGAAGCCGGAGATGCTTTTCATCAGCTTTTAAGAAAGCAGGATATGGATACGGAGAAGAAACAGACGGTGTAATTCAGACAAAGCCAGAAAAATAGAACCTGGCGCAGGGGAAAATGTTATTGAAAGTTTATCTGTAAATAGATATACTATAAGTGGTAAAACAGGTTAAAAAGATAAGGAGTTTTAACACGATATGAAGCTTTCGATAACAGGATTATTTAAGCGGCATACAAAGGAAGAAAAAAAGCCGCAGAATATAGATGCAGGTCAGGAAAAAGAACCGGCTTCCATAATTCAGATAGATACATGGAAGAAGCCATCATCAGATGGGCTGGTGAATTATCATGCTGTAACCGGAGAAGGAACACCGGAGTATCAGGAACGGCAAAACAGTTTACAGCAGATGGAAGCATGGGCGAAAGAGAACCAGATTCCGGTCGGCAAGCGTACGGTGACCGATTATTACTATGACAGTAAGATCGTACCGGGACGGGTTGTTCTGATGGGACTCGGAAAAAATGTCCGTGGCAGTATGCAGTATATTTTAAATGAATTAAATCATAACGATGCATTTAAAGATTTTCATATCTATGTCAAAACAGCCAAAGATACAGAAGAAATTGTAAAGACTTATATCAGACAGAACGGATGGAGCCGTACAGAGGCGGTGACTCCGGATTCTGTCTATATGGAGTTGATCGAAACGGCACAGTTTCTTCTGACTGAGGTGTATTTAACGGCTGCATGGGTGAAGAAAGAAGGTCAGATGTACATTAATATCTGGCATGGAACCCCGCTTAAAAAGCTGGGACTTGCAAAGAATGCAAAAGGAAAACATAAGAATGGCATTCAGCAGAGCAATTTCATCGATGCAGACTATCTGTTATATCCAAATGATTATACAAAAAAACATATGCTGGAATCCTATAAGGTTGCAGACCTGATGCCGGGCAAGGTTTTAAAGCTCGGTTATCCAAGAACCGGTGGTATGTTAGAGGCTGCGCAGAGTGATCAGACAGAGCTGCGTAAGATGCTTGCACCGAACGGGGAGCACATTTATGCCTACATGCCAACCTGGAAGGATTACCTTAAGGTCGATCAGGTTGTTGCGGAATCAAAGGAGCTTCTGGACTATCTGGATGCAAATCTCCGAGAGGATCAGATCCTCTATGTAAATCTGCATCACAGAGTCAGTGATTCGCTGGATTACAGTCAGTTTAAGAGGATCCGCCAGTTCCCTCCGACAGTGGACAGCTATAAGCTGTTGGCATTAACGGATGCACTGATCACGGATTATTCCAGTGTATTTTATGATTATCTGGCACTTCGCCGGCAGATCGTGTTATATTGCGCTGACTATGAGTTGTATCGTAAGAAACGTGGTACTTATATGGATCTGATGGAGCTTCCTTTTGATAAGGCAGTAACACCGGAAGAGGTACTTGCGGCGATCAACCGTGGTAAGACCTATGATGATGAAGCAGCATATCAGGAGTTCTGTGCTTACGACTCTGTTGAGAATGCACACAAGCTCTGCAGCTTATTCCTGGGAACCGAGGATAAAGTTGTAGTAGAAGCGATTCCGAAAAATAAGAAAAAGAAAGTAATGATCTATTCAGATGCACTGTCCGAGTGTACAGAGACGCAGTGGCTTAGAAAAACAGCGGAAAACTGTGCCGGAAGTGATACGGTGGAATTATTTATTTCCTGCAATCAGGATATGGTCAATGAGAATAAGGATTCAGCATATCCATTGCTGAATAAAGTTCCGGTTATCGGAACAACCGCTGATTATTTTCCAAGTGCGATGGGATGTACAGCAAAGAAGCTATATGAGAACGGGCAGATCACATTGGGACAGGCAATGTGCGTAGGAAAATATGATTATGCAGCAGCAGTCAGGCGTTTTCTGGGACGTGCTGCCTTTGATCTGGCTGTATTGCTTGATGTGACAGATCCGGAAAAACTTCTGTCATTGACATTTATGGATCAGCCAAATAAAATAATGATTATCAGTGATCTTATGTACAAGGAGATCACAGAAAATAATAATACATTCCTGAAGGATGCCTTACAGGTAAGTGCATCTTATATGAGGGCAGTATTTGTGAAGAATGAAGAGCAGTATGCATATATCAGTCAGATGATCGGGAATGCATGTCCGGTTTGTTATATGAAGGATGCAAAAGATCTGACACAGGCGATCAACGCTGCTGTGATAAGAGAAGGAGAATAATATGAAAAAGGTAATAACATATGGAACCTTTGATTTGCTGCATTACGGACATATCAATCTGTTACGGAGAGCAAAGGAATTAGGAGACTATCTGATCGTTGCACTTTCAACAGATGAATTTAACTGGAATCAGAAGCATAAGAAATGTTATTTTTCTTATGAGGAAAGGAAGCAGTTATTAGAGGCGATCCGTTATGTTGACCTTGTCATTCCGGAGGAATGCTGGGAACAGAAATCAGAAGATATCAAAGAATTTAAGATCGATACCTTTGTTATGGGAAATGACTGGGAAGGGAAGTTTGATTTTCTGAAAGACTATTGTGATGTCGTGTATCTTCCAAGAACACCGGACATTTCAACCACCCAGATCAAAGATGATCTTGGAAAATAAAAGGATGGTAGCGGAAAATGAAGTTTCATCTGCCTTGGAAACGGGAACAGGAAAAGAAAGAATATACATTGATCTATGATGGAAATGGCGGCAGACAGAACGGTGAACGTTTTGTCCGCCGTTCATTTTGGCTTCCGGACGGGGGCTTCGGGAAAGAAAAAAAGTTTGTTTCAGATACTGATGGTGGGGATTTGACTGTTGAAACAGTATTTTCCAACTCGGATCTGAAGTGCGTCGGTTACTATGCCAGAAAGCGCACAGAAGAAGGCTGGATATGGTATGGAACGGATCATAACTGGCACGATTCCTTTTATGACGGCACGATCCAGAAGCAGTTGATACCGATCGCGGCATCGGTAGAGCCTTTGTATGAAGCTGTGGATGATGAGATCTATCTGGTTGCACAGTGGGAGGATGAACATGGAATCCGCAGAAACTGTGGATATGAGATATTCTCGAAAAAACTGATGGCGCATGCATTTGGCGGTATGGATGGTACAACCTATCATAATACGGCAGAGGCATTTGAGCATGGGAAAAAGGAAGGCTATCAGTCATTTGAGATCGATCTTTCCTATACGGAGGATGACCGTCTGGTATTGTGCCATGGATGGACAGAGAATAATTGTAAATGCACCGGGGTTTCGTATAAGCCGGAATTTGCACATATGACATATGAACAGGCAATGCAGATACCGATCCACGGACATACGATCATGGACGCGAGACAGTTCTATGAAAAAGTAAAGAATGAACCTGCCTATACATTTGAAATTGATTTCCATAATATAAAAAAAGGAAACGAGAAACGGGTTGTCGCTATGCTGGAGGATTTCCGGCAGGATGAAGGGCTGCTCGATCGTCTGCTGATGCAGGTATACAGCCAGCCGATGTATGAACAGATCGATTCCGTATATCATTTTGCAAATTATATGTATCTGGTTGGGTTAAATATCGATAAGCTGGATTCGATCCTCACTTATTGTCTGGATCATGGAATATGCAGTGTCGCAATGCGGACGAATTTTGTAACAAAGGAAAATGTCCGGAAGGTACATGATGCCGGTCTGTATGCATTTTGTTATACGGTTTCAGATGATGCTGTTTATGCCAATTATCTGTTCCAGCTTGGTGTGGATATGATCTGTACGGATTTTGTAACGGAAAAAGCACTGGAAGCAACGAAGGAAACATTTGGCAGATATCCGTTTATGGTGTGGTATAACAGCAACCATAAAGAAGCTATCAGTCATTATCCGGAGGCAGTCGATGGAGCCGGGAATGCAGGAACACTTACCCGGTTGAAGAGCGGGAATCTGGAATACAGGGATAAGACGATCTGGGGACATACCGAAGGGCAGACACTGCGGGCATGTGGATACGAAGTGCCGGGAAAACGATTTGCCGGATGGAAACTGCGCATATCCATAGAAGGAAAGAATCTGTGGTATTCGACGGATGGATTATTCCATGCAGCGAAGGACTATACGGTCAGAAAGAGTATTCAGGCATGTATTTTCAAGGATGGAGATGTGCTCCCGGATTTCGATGTCAGGAAGAATATGAAAGTAATTATGGCAGCAGTATGGGAGGATCTTGATTGATCCTCCCATATTTTCTAGGTTTTCCGATGTCCTATTTGCCTGTGTCTGCTGTCAGGGTGGATAGAAAACTCGTTTCATTTCCTATTCTGCCCGCACGCCTATTTGCCGTCAGCCGCCCTAACTTACCCTTACGGGTTCAGACAAGGGCTTTGTGCCGGCAGCTAGTGCAGGCATCATAACGGAAATTACACTTTATGTTTTCTATCCACCCTGACAGCAGACACAGGCGGATGGAATGTCGGATAACAAAAATAGATGAAAGGAATAAAAATAAATATGAAGATAGTATTTTTAGATCGTAAGACGATAGGAGAAGATATTGACTTGACGGGCTTTGAAGCTTTGGGAGAAGTTGTAACATATGAGATGTCACAGCCGGAAGAAGTTCCGGATCGGGTGAAGGATGCAGATGTTATCATCGTGAATAAAGTTCCGGTAAATGAGCAGACGGTTGGAACGGCTCAGAATCTGAAGCTGGTTTGTGTAGCGGCAACCGGAACAAACAATCTGGATAAGGGCTATCTGGATAAACGGGGAATTGAATGGAGAAATGCAGCCGGATATTCCACAACGATCGTTGCACAGCATACATTTGCCATGCTTTTTTATCTGTTTGAAAAGCTTCGGTATTATGATGATTATGTAAAGAATGGCTCTTACCAGAAAAATGATGTATTTACCTGGTTTGGCGAGCCGTTTACAGAACTTTCCGGAAAGACATGGGGTATCATCGGACTTGGTGCGATCGGAAGAAAGGTAGCAGATATAGCGAAGGCATTTGGTGCCCATGTGATCTATTATTCAGCATCCGGCAGACCGGCACAGGAGGGCTATGAACAGGTAGATCTGGATGCACTTCTTCGGACTTCTGATGTCATATCGGTTCATGCGCCATTAAATGAATATACCGAGAATCTGATGGATAAAGCGGCATTTGCAAAGATGAAAAAGGATGCGATCTTCTTGAACCTTGGACGTGGACCGATCGTAGTAGAAGAAGATCTTGCGGAAGCCTTGAAGCAGGGCACGATCGCAGCTGCAGGTTTAGATGTCCTTCGGACAGAACCGATACAGCCGGACAATCCGTTGCTTGCTATAAAGGACAGCCATAAGCTGCTCATCACGCCACATATCGCATGGGCAAGCACCGAAGCCCGCACCCGCCTGATGAAGATCGTTCTTGACCATGTAAAGGATTTTGCTGAGAAGAGATAGCATTAATACAAAAAACGCATATACGGGTATAAATGTTATGAGATTAATCTGATACCCGGAAATTATTAAGAAGATGGGTATGGTGTGAAATAAGATGATTTTATACCCATAAATAAAATGATTTCAGGGTATGGATGCTTACTATGGGCTATAATACCCGAAAGTAAGGTAGAGATAAGGGTATAGATTATTAAAATAAAAGCAGATACCCAAAAAACAAAATAAGATGTGGTATGAAGTGTTGCAAAGTGACTTGATACCCATTAACTATATGAAGCAGGGGGAAAGAATTAGTATAGTGCAGAAAAATAAAATAGAGGACCCTGAGATATATATTCACTATTATGAAGCAAGCCTATCTGAATGTCGGTCCTTAGCGATCTGCGAAAGCAGGAGCTTAGTACCGCTACATGAAGATAGAACGAAAGTGTCTTGCGTAATAATATGTGAATTAGATCTCAGGGTCCTCTATTTTATTTTAACAATTTATTCAAAAGGCTGCTTATTATGACGGCTGAAGAAATCACGCGTTTCTTTTGCAACCACACCGCTTAAAGCAAAGATGGCGATCATATTAGGAATAGCCATAAGTCCGTTGAAGATATCGGCGATCGTCCATACAGCAGAAACTGTCATGTAAGGTCCGATAAATACAGCAAGAATGTATAACCATCTGTAGATCATGATGGATTTCTTTTTGCCGCCGGATAAGTATTCCAGACAACGCTCAGAATAATAATCCCATCCAAGGATAGTTGTAAATGCAAAGAATACCAGACAGAGCATTAACAGGAAGCTTGATATCGTTGCAGGAATCGGAAGTCCCTCGTTAAAAGCATATGTGGTAACCTGAACACCCTGTAAACCTTCTACTTTCCATGCACCGGTAAGAACGATGGAAAGACCTGTCATTGTACAGATAATGATGGTATCGATGAAAGTACCTGTCATGGATACAAGACCCTGACGAACCGGTTCCTTTGTTTGGGCAGCGGCTGCTGCGATAGGAGCAGAACCAAGACCGGCTTCATTTGAGAAGATACCACGCGCGACACCTTTCTGCATAGCAATGATAAATGAACCGGCGATACCGCCCGCAACAGCAGAAGGCTTGAATGCGCTCTTTACAATGATAACGACAGCATCAGGAATCTTAGTGATGTTACAGATCAGTAACATTAAACATATAACAACATAGATAACAGCCATAAATGGAACGATGATCTGGGATACGCTTGCGATACGCTTCAGTCCGCCGATCAGAACGAGTGCAACACATACGCTTAAGATCAGGGAAGCGATAACAACGGTCCATGAATAAGTACCGATTCCTGGAATTTTAACTGTCCACTGCATGTCAGGATCAAAGAATGAATTAACAGCGGAAGAAATACCATTTACCTGAGAGAAAGTTCCGATACCGAACAGACCTACACAGATACCAAAGAAAGCAAATATTTTTGCAAGCCATTTCCATTTTGAACCCATACCTTTTTCGATATAGTAGAATGGTCCGCCAAGTGCATGGTTGTCCTTGTCAACGACACGATATTTGACAGCCAGAAGACCTTCTGCATATTTAGTTGCCATTCCGAAGAACGCAGCAAGTACCATCCAGAATAATGCTCCCGGTCCGCCGGCTCCGATCGCAGTTGCTACACCAACGATATTACCGGTTCCGATCGTAGCGGAAAGAGCAGTACACAGTGCACCAAAGGAAGTAACCTCGCCTTCGCCTTCTTCTTCGTTCTTGATCATCCATTTGAGTGCTAATGGCAGTTTGCGGATCTGAAGAACGCCCATCCGGATTGTGAGAAGAATTCCACCGACCATAATAAGGACCATAAGTGGAGGACCCCACACAAAATCATCGATTTTTGTTAAGATTTCATTTACAGTTGCCCACATGATTTTCTCCTTTTCATTTTTGTATTGTGGTGATGTGTTATTCTGATAAATTATATGAATAAAATAAAGAATTATATTATGAAAAAATCAAATATTTATAAAAATAACACAATATTTTAATATAATACATACTTTTCTACGCTAATGCAACAGAATTTGCTTAATTTTGTGAAAAAACAGCGGTAAAAACAGCAAAAATTACAAGAAGAAGACTATTTTTTTGACTTGCGGAGTTGGGAATCCGATAATAGAATTACTATGGAAATAAAAATGCGTTGCGTGATACGGATACATATTAACAGACTGCGTTGCAAAACGGTAAAGGTTTAAATAGAAAATACAGGAATTTACAGGAAAGGATAAAATCACAGAATGAATCAGAAATTATCAATCAGGGAATGGCTGCCACTCATCGGAATGACGGTAGCGGCATTTATATTTAATACATCGGAATTCATGCCGATCGGTCTTCTGACTGATATAGCAGATGATTTTCAGATTACGGAGGCAAAAGCGGGGATGCTGATCTCAGCATATTCATGGGCGGTTATGCTGTTATCACTGCCACTCATGCTGCTTGCATCAAGGATCAGCTTCCGAAAGCTGCTGCTGGGAACGATTGCATTATTTGGAATCGGTCAGGTATTATCAGCGGTTGCAACCGGATATGCGATGCTGATGGCGGCAAGGATCATAGTTGCCTGTGCACATGCGGTCTTCTGGTCGATCGCATCACCGGCAGCAGTTAAGATCGTGCCGGAGAAGTTCAGGTCGTTTGCGATGAGTATGGTAGTAACCGGTACATCCATTGCGATGATATTTGGACTTCCGCTTGGAAGAATCGTTGGATTATATGTAGGATGGAGAATGACATTTTTCTGTGTTGCGGTTGTTGCATTTCTTGCCCTTATCTATATGGCATTTGTATTTCCGAAGGTTGAAGGCGGTACATCCTTTAAGATGAAAGAACTGCCGGCGATATTGAAGAACCCGGTTATGCTTGGGATCATATTAATGTCGTTCTTAGTTGCGGGTGCATACTATACAGGCTACAGCTACATTGAGCCGTTTTTGAAGCAGGTAGCAATGTTTAAGGATAATCTTGTTACTATAACTTTAATGTTGTTTGGAGCTGCCGGAATTCTTGGAAGTTTTCTGTTCTCCTGTGTATATGACAAACACAGATATCATTTTATCCGTGCATCGATCACACTGATCGCTGTTGTCATGCTTTGTCTGAAACCGGCATCGAAATTTACATGGACAATGATATTGATCTGTATGCTGTGGGGTATGGCTGTAACGGCATTTAACGTTACTTTCCAGTCAGAGACGATCAAAGCGGTTCCGGAGGAAGCCTCCGCTGTGGCTATGTCGATGTTCTCAGGAATCTATAATCTGGGAATCGGATGCGGAACCTGGATCGGTGGTCTGGTATGTACACATGCATCGATGGGGTATATCGGATTTGCAGGGGGAATCATGGCAGTTATAGCAATCCTGTATTGCAGCTTTATACTGATCCCACAGATGAAGAGAAAGTAGATAAATACTTGTATAGAATGCGAAACTATAAACTGTGATGATCAGTTGGAAAAGGCATGGTTAATAATCTATAAAAAAAATATAAAATTATCGTTGACATGAGTAATCCCCGGTGCTATACTCATGGACATAGCAAAGGCGCTACGAAATATTCGTAGTGCCTTTTTCTTTTATCGGGAGGTATAAGGTTCCCGGTACAGGACAAAGAAAAACCTGATATCCGGCTATACGCGCGGACCGGATGAGGGGAAAAATGAAGTAAAATGCGATGCAATGGGGCATCTGTTAAGGATAAGTCTCCATGTATCGCATTTTTGAGTTTTAGGAGGTAAGAACTATGACAAGTGAAATTTTAGATGCAATTTCTGGTGAAGTGTACGGTGTCTGGTTCCTGATCGGAGCGGCATTGGTATTCTGGATGCAGGCAGGATTTGCGATGGTAGAAACAGGATTTACCAGAGCAAAGAATGCCGGAAATATTCTGATGAAAAACCTGATGGACTTCTGTATTGGTACAGTTGTATTTATCCTTCTTGGTTTTGGACTCTTACTTGGTGAAGACATGGTTGGTTTGATCGGTAAACCGGGATTTGACATATTTACTGATTATGCAAATTTTGACTGGTCCAACTTCGTATTTAACTTAGTGTTCTGTGCAACAACAGCGACAATTGTATCCGGCGCGATGGCAGAACGTACAAAATTCATTTCCTATTGTGTATATTCAGCAATTATCTCAGCAGTTATTTATCCGATTGAGGCACACTGGACATGGGGCGGCGGCTGGTTAGCTCAGATGGGCTTCCATGATTTTGCCGGTTCTAACTGTATTCATATGGTTGGTGGTATCTGTGCATTGATCGGTGCAGCAATCCTTGGACCTCGTATCGGTAAGTTTGTAAAGGGCAAGGATGGTAAGGTTGAAAAAGTAAATGCATTCCCAGGACATAACCTTCCGATCGGTTGTCTCGGTGTATTTATCCTCTGGCTTGGCTGGTATGGATTCAATGGTGCAGCAGCAACAACCGTTTCAGAACTTGGTTCCATATTTGTAACAACAACAATTGCTCCTGCTGTTGCAACAGTTGTAGCAATGATCATTACCTGGGTAAAATATGGTAAGCCTGATGTTTCAATGTGTCTGAATGCATCTCTTGCAGGTCTGGTAGCAATTACAGCTCCTTGTGATGTCTGTGATGCTTTCGGTGCTATCGTGATCGGTGCTGTTGCCGGTGTACTGGTTGTATTCGGTGTATGGCTCTTAGATTACAAATTACATATTGATGATCCTGTAGGTGCTGTTGCAGTTCACTGCTTAAATGGTATCTGGGGAACAATCGCAGTTGGTCTTTTCGCTACAGATACAGCTCCTGCATTTGCAAGAGGTATCGGTGATGGTGTAACATATGGTGCAAACCAGATCGCAGCCAAAGGTTTATTCTATGGCGGTGGTTTCAAGCAGCTCGGTATTCAGTTCGTAGGTATGGGTGCAACCATCCTCTGGACAGCAGTTACGATTACAATTGCATTCCTTCTTATTAAGAAGATCTTCGGTCTTCGTGTATCAGAGGAAGAGGAAATTGTTGGTCTGGATTCATGCGAGCATGGTCTTCCATCTGCATATGCCGGCTTCAGTATCGTTGATGTATCAAATACAATGACAATGGATGTAAATGAAAATACAGATCTTGGTGTAGCTGATTATGATAATGCTTCTGACACATTAAAGAATGCAGCAGTCAAGGTTGCGGAAGCTCCTGTTACAGCATCTCCAAGTGGTATCTACAAGGTAGTTATCATTGCAAAGCTTGCACGGTTTGAGATCTTAAAGAAAGCTTTAAATGATCTCGGTGTTACAGGTATGACCATGAATCAGGTTATGGGCTGTGGTATCCAGAAGGGTGCCGGCGAGATGTACCGTGGTGTTGAATTAGATGCAACCCTTCTTCCAAAGGTTAAGGTAGAAGTCGTAGTCAGCAAGATTCCTGTTAGTGCAGTTATTGAAGCTGCTAAGAAGGCTCTGTATACCGGACATATCGGTGATGGTAAGATCTTCGTATACAATGTTGATAAGGTTGTTAAGGTTCGTACCGGTGAGGAAGACTTTGACGCTTTACAGGATGTAGAGTAAATTACAAATAACCTAATATTATATAGAAGAAAGAGCCAGACCGGTGAGTGCCGGTCTGGCTTTTTGTCTATATAGGAAAGTTAGTCTGGCTTACAAAGTTCCAAAATGTTCCACAATGGGTGCACAACAATATTTTGCAGTTAATATTTGCATATATTTTATTTGCAAAAGGGATGTAATTTACATATTTGATGTATGATAGATTTGTTATAGAATGAGAAATGAAAATAGGATGTCAATGTGTAATGGAGGTAAGGCATGAGCACTTATGTAATATCAGATATTCATGGATGTTATGATGAATTGATGCAGATGTTGGAAAAAATACAGTTTACGGATAAAGATATGCTGATATGTGCAGGAGATTATATTAATAAAGGAAAACAGAGTGCAGAAATATTGAACTGGATCATGAATGTTCCGGATAATGTTATTCTGGTACGTGGAAATCACGATGAGGAATACATACATGATATAGAGATCCTTTGGATGCTTTGCGACAAAATGAATCTGGATGGAACAAAATTAAATGATTCCAGAGTCCTTTACCAGTCAATTGAAAAACTGACAAAACAGGAAGATAGCATTTTGATCGATCCCTGTGGAACCATAGGAACCTTGATCAATGAAAACGGATATACGATGGTTCAACTGTATCAATGGGCAGAACGCATGAAGAACATGCCGTTTTTTTACAAAATACAGATCGGAGACAGAACCTGTGTTATAGTCCACGCCGGATACAGAGAACATTTTGATCTTCCTGAAATGCGGGCAAAATATAATTGCATGGAGGAGTTCTATCTGAATGCAAGGGAGGATTCTTACATGTGGGGAGGCATTCAGCAAGGGATGGTTGTGGCTGGACATACACCGACGGTAAAAGATGGGGCATTTTCCTATAATGATGGAAAAGTTTTTCGAGTATACAGGGAGGACTTGGATTGTATCTTCTATGATATTGATTGTGGATGCTGGATGAGACATTTAAAAGAAAATGCCAGACTTGGCTGCCTCCGGCTGGAAGATGAAGCAGTCTTTTATGTGTAGCTTAAGGAAACTCTGCAATTATATGCGTACCGGACAATTGCAATCGTACTGGACGAATGGCAGCAGGAATATCTAAGGAGCGGATATACAGGCTTGGGTTTGCATTTTCTGGCAAAGAGGTAATGGTGATATCAGATAGACAGGTCACAAAATCTTCACAAATAATTAGCACTCGACTATTGACAGTGCTAACAAACGGTGCTATAACATAGCTAAAGATAAGGAAAGGGATTAAGAAAGAAGATAAAAGAAAGAATCCCGGAACTTATAACATACAAATTCGACACCTCAGATTTCTCTGACAGTGCTAAACATACAAAAGTCTAAGTGCCTCAAGGTTCCATAAGGAGCTGAGATTTCCGACACTGGTTTGAAATTGAAAGGAGTAATGACTTATGTTAAGACCTAGTATTTTTGGAGAAAGTTTATTTGATGATTGGATGGATGATTTCCCATTTGGTAAGGAATTTGAAAAGGAAATGTTTCCGGAGAAAAGTCCATTGTATGGCAAACATGCTAAGAACATGATGAAGACGGATGTCCGTGAAACAGATGACAGCTATGAAGTAGACATTGACCTTCCCGGATTTAAGAAGGATGAAGTAAATGTCAAACTGGAAGATGGCTACATCACCATTTCCGCTGCAAAAGGTCTGGATAAGGATGAGAAAGATAAGAAGACCGGTAAGTATATCAGACGTGAACGTTATGCCGGCAGCATGAGCAGAAGCTTCTATGTTGGCGATGGCATCAGTCAGAAGGATATACATGCAAAATATGAAAGTGGTATTCTTTGCCTGACCCTTCCAAAGAAAGCACCGGAAGCAATCGAAAAGGAGAACTTCATTGCCATCGAATAAAATGTGTTGATATCGAGCCGTGCGAATAAAAAACATGACCCCTTATGTATATGTATACAGATATAAGAAAGGGAGTGTAGATCATGGATAAGAATCCAAAGCATCCATTGAAGAAAAAGAAAGCAGTTCAGAAGGTATGTGCAACAGCTAATCATAATGCACAGGAGGCTGAAGCTGCAGCACCAAAGTCAAAGAAACATACGTATTAGAGTGAATAAATCAACAAACAAAGAAAAGGTTCCCCGCATTTGCCTGCAGACCCAAAAACTGCAGGAGACAAGTGCGGGGGATTTTTTTGCTTTATAGGAACAGAAGCATCATCGGAAGCATTTTCATCGAAGGTATTTGATGACAAAATCGAAAAAATATACATGGAGGAGTGCAAAAAACCACAGATCTGTGATACTCTATAAACGGAGGTGGTTTTATGCAGGAACAAAAAGGAGCAAAAATAGGAGCATTTGTTTTCTTTTGCTTTGGTGTGATGATGCTTGCACTCGGAGTCTGGGGTATAACAACCCTGTATGATCAGGGAGGAATCTTAACATGGGGGATCGTACTTGGATTCGGATTGATATTTGCATTGACAGGAATCGTATTGTTTATTAATTCGATGGAAAGTGTATCCGATCGGGTCAAACAATTACTGGGGTGCATTCTGGGAACTTTGGTATTCATGAGTTTTGGCTTTGTAGGCCTTTTTGCAAAAGGGTTAGGCATTATGAGACTTTTCCTTTTGTTTTTCGGTGGCATAGGAGTGTTGCTTCTGATACAGGGAATTCGTAACTTTATAAAAGGAGACAGCGATGATGCCGCTCGGACTTCCGGATATAATAGTCAATATGGAGAAAATAATAGTCAGCCCGGATACAACAGTCAGTCCGGATACAACAGCCCATATGGTGTGTATGGCAGTCAACCCGCAGACACAATAATAGAAAATAGCGAGAAAACTTCACCAGGGGCTACAGATACCGGGCAGGATCCACAATGGCAGCAGGGAGCTCCGGGTACACCATTTTCAGGAGATGCTGGAAAGAAGGTCTATACCAGCCAGGTAAATGATGATGCTGCTGGATATGGGAGTGGACTGTCGCCGGAATTTGATCGGATGATGAACGGCATGGATATGGATCCTGCACAGCGGGAGAAGGCAAGAAAGATTGGATCGGCAGTTCGGAAAGGCGCGAATATTTATGCCGGAGTCATATGTATTGTGGTCGGAGCCGGCTTTATATTGGTAAACAGCATCAGCGTATTTAGCTTAATTATTATGCTTGTTCGGACAGCAAGCCTTACGGTTGTTATGGGTTCTTTGTTTCCAACGGTAATGTCAGCGGCATTGTTGATCGTAGGTGTATTCATGATTGTTCGTGGTGTGAAGATCCTCCAAGGAAAAATAAATAAGTGATACTTATCTGAAAGACATACAAAATCACTTGCATAAGTGAAGCGACAGAGCAGACCGGTAGAAATAGTTTGCGATTTACATACAGGCAGGAGGACAAAAGGTGAATCAGATGGAATTAACGATTTTGGATTTTATACAGGAGCATATGAGAAATGCATTTCTTGATGGAGTGATGCCATTTGTATCGACACTTGGAAATGCAGGGGTCATCTGGATCGCACTTACGATCGTGCTGTTGATCAGTAAGAAACACAGAAAGACAGGAATCCTGATGGCACTTGCACTGGTATTTGATGTTATATTTTGTAATGGCATATTGAAGAATGCGGTAGCAAGGACAAGACCCTATGATGTAAATACAGCGATTTCCCTGTTAGTGAAGAAGCCGACAGATTATTCATTCCCATCCGGTCATACGGCAGCGTCCTTTGCAGCAGTAACTGCATTGTTTTTTGCAAAAGAGAAATACCGGTATCCGGCACTGGCGCTTGCGGTGCTGATCGCATTTTCCAGACTATACCTGTATGTGCATTACCCGACCGATATCTTAGGTGGCATTCTGGTTGGAATTCTGTGTGGCGTAATAGCATATCTGATCACAAAAAAGAAACTGAAGTTTAATTCATTGAATGAATAGACAGTCTGGTGGGCTGGTTATCGCCTGAATAAAGACGAATAAAGAATTAACAAAATTTAACAATTATTTTCGTTTTCTTTTCATAGGAATGTAGTAGAATGGTGTAAAAGTTTTAAGAACACAGACCAGAGAGGAAATCTTATGGACGATACAAATGCAAATCAGATCAATCCTTCGATCCGGGGACTGACAGAAAACGAAGTAAAGAAACGAATCGAAAAAGGGCTGACGAATCAGACCGATATATCGACGGATAAAACGACGAAAGAGATCATTCTGTCGAATACACTTACATACTTTAACTTAATATTTCTTATTATCACAGTATTATTGATCCTTGTTGGTTCCTTTCGGAACCTGACCTTTCTGCCGATCATCATAGGTAATACATTGATCGGTATCATACAGGAGCTGCGTGCAAAGAAGACACTGGAAAAAATGAATTTTTTAAATGCACCTCATGCAGATGTAGTCAGAGATGGGGTTTTACAGCAGATCCGTTCGGAAGAATTGGTAAAGGATGATGTCATTTTACTGACAGCCGGAAGGCAGATCTGTGCAGACGCGGTTGTTATCGATGGAAGTATTCAGGTAAATGAATCCCTCCTTACCGGTGAGGCGGACGAGGTAGAAAAGACGAGTGGCAGTTCTCTGTTGTCCGGCAGCTTTGTAGTGTCCGGAGAATGCTATGCCAGACTCGAAAAGGTCGGAAATGAATCCTATATTTCAAAACTCAGTATGGAAGCAAAGACCATGGGAAGCGGTGAACAGTCCGAGATGATCCGGTCGATCAACCTGATCGTAAAATGGGTTGGTATCATCATTATCCCGATCGGTATCATCCTGTTCTGGCAGAGCCATTTCGTAAATGATGACTCAATCCGGAAGAGTGTAACCTCGACGGTTGCAGCTATCCTTGGTATGATCCCGGAGGGATTATATCTTCTTACTACGATCGCACTGGCACTCAGTACGATGAATCTGGCAAAACGAAAAGTTCTGTTGCACGATATGAAAAGTATCGAGACACTGGCACGTGTCGATGTATTATGTGTGGATAAGACCGGAACGATCACAGAGCCTGTTATGAGTGTCAAGGATGTGTTCTTAAGTAAGGACAGTCGGAATCCGTTAAAGACGACAGACGAATTAAAAGGGCTGCTGATCGATTATACAGCAGCGTCACAGGATAATAACGCTACGATGGAGGCATTGAAGAAATATGCCGATGAGGCAGACGATAGTGTCGGAAAACACAGAGTACCGCTTGACCGTCTGGCATTTTCATCCAGTTTGAAATACGGCAGTATTACATTTTCGGATGGCATCTATCTGCTTGGCGCACCGGAATTCATCATGCGGGATGATTATGCGTCAATTGAGAAAGAGATCCTTCCTTATACAGAAAAGGGCGACCGTGTGCTGTTATTTGGGAGATATGAAGGAAACAGTATTGCAAACGGATTATCTGACAGAGTAACACCGCTTGGTTTTGTGGCACTGGCAAATCCAATCCGTGAAAATGCGGTAAAGACCTTTGCATACTTTAAGAGTCAGGATGTAGCGATCAAGGTTATATCCGGTGATAACCCAAAGACGGTATCACAGATTGCAGTTCAGGCGGGTATTGACAACGCAGAAAGTTATGTGGATGCAACGACACTTGATACAGATACGAAGATCAAGAAAGCCGTACGGGAATATACGGTATTTGGCCGTGTGACGCCGAAGCAGAAGCAGAAGCTTGTGCAGGCACTTAAAAAGCAAGGGCATACTGTGGCAATGACAGGTGATGGTGTCAATGATATCCTTGCAATGAAGGATGCGGATTGCAGCGTGGCGATGGCGTCCGGTAGTGAGGCTGCCACACAGGCAGCACAGGTCGTTCTGCTGGATTCCGATTTTGCACATATGCCGGATGTGGTATACGAAGGACGACGGGTTGTAAATAATGTACAGCGTTCCGCCAGTCTGTTCCTTGTTAAGAATATATTCTCACTGTTGATGTCGCTGTTTTCGGTTATCTTTATGATCACCTATCCGCTGGAACCGGCGCAGATCTCATTGGTCAGTATGTTTACGATCGGTGCTCCCGGATTTCTGCTGGCACTCGAACCGAACAGAGACCGGATCAAAGGACATTTCCTTACAAATGTCATGTTCAAGGCATTTCCGGGTGGCCTTACTGACGTAATTGCGGTTGGTGCGTTAGTGATCTGCGGTGAGGTATTTGCCCTGCCGGGAGAAAGCATCGGTACGATTGCAACAATGGTGCTTTGCGTTGTAGGCTTCATGATCCTGTTTAAGATCAGTGAGCCGTTAAACAAGATGAAATATGGTGTGATCGGACTGAACATCGTTGGATTTATATTCTCGGGATTTTTCCTAAAGAAGTTATTTGCATTGACCGATCTGTCAAATATCTGCGTATTGCTTATGGTGGTATTCGGATTTGCGGCAGAATCTTTGTTCCGCTATCTCACCCTGTTGGTGGAGAAGCTGCAGGAATACTATAAAAAGAAAAAGCCAAAGCTTAAGAAATATCTGGAGCTTAAATAGAGGGTATGAAAAAATGCGCCTATCGTATTTATGTGCTATTGTCCGCTCCTTATTATATATGACACGCATAGATTTCTGTTTGATGCACATGTCGTATTCGTAAATACTCCTGTGCAAACTCGCCTTCGGCTCAAACATGCACTCGTATTTACTGACAATGTGCATCGCACGACGAAATCCATGCTAATGTCATATTACAATAAGGAGCAGACAATATGCACCTAACCGCGACAGGCGCATTTTTATTACCTTAATTGTATCAAAAATAAAACTATACTCTATTGATACAATTAAAAGAAAAAAGTAGTATGTAGATATGCTACACTGATACAAGAAATTTAAGGGCTTATTTTAGAGCAGCCATATGAAAAGTTAAGGGGTGATAATAAGTGATGAGAGAGATTAGAACAGAAGGATGTATATGTATCGATGATGCATATGGATTTACTTACAGGATTGCAAAAATAGAATATATTGAACGGGAGGATGAGTCATTTGAATATATATTCCGTCCGAATTATAGTGTAATCAGTTTATTGGGGGATGATATTTTTCAGGGAATTCTGGGGCTGGATCTTGATCTTGGAAAAGAGGAATATATACGTGAGAACAGAGTTCCTGTTTTTATCAGTGAAAGAACTCCATCGAAGAATCGTGAGGATTTGGTAGAACTGCTGGATGCCTGTGGTATGAATTATTTGAACCGATTGGAATGGTTGATACGAACCGATACGAGATATTCCGGGGACAGTCTGTATGTTTGTCGTTGGGAGGATAAGACGGCAGATGTGCAGATCGAATCGGATGAAAATCTTGGCGGACGTAGTGCTCTTGCATGTAAGCGGTTATTGAGTTATATATGTGCCGGATATAATATTCATTTACCGGAACTTGAGGTATCAGATAATAATCGTAAAGATATATATCAACTGCTCTTTTTACTATATTCCAAAGAAAAAACATTTTTGAAAAATCAGCAAAAAGCAGGGATTGACAGAGCGGTCGAGCAGAAACGATATAAAGGAAGATCAAAAATAGAAATTGATGAGTTTAGATTTCAAGAGGTTATGAATGATTATGAGGATGCGAAGATAACCGGAGATCAGGCTGCAAAGATTCTTGGAATCAGCAGGGCAACTTTTATGAGAAGAATACGGGAAAGAAAAAAGAAACTATAGAGTTATAATAGAAGAAAATAAAAAAGGAGATCATCATTATGAGTAAGAAATTAGTAGCATATTTTTCAGCAAGCGGAGTAACAGCAAAGGCAGCAGAGAAACTGGCAAAGGCAGCAGATGCAGATCTTTTTGAGATCAAACCGGTACAGCCATATACAAGAGCAGATCTGGACTGGATGAATAAAAAGAGCAGAAGCAGCATAGAGATGGCAGATAAATCTTCCAGACCGGAAATCGCAGAAAAGGTTTCTAATATGGCAGACTATGATGTGATCTTTGTAGGCTTCCCGATCTGGTGGTATGTAGCACCGACGATCATTAACACATTCTTAGAGCAGTATGACCTGTCCGGTAAGAAGATCGTGTTATTTGCAACCTCCGGCGGAAGCGGATTCGGTAAGACTGTTGAGAATCTGAAAGGCAGCGTTGCAGCAGATACCGTTATCAAGGAAGGCAAACTGTTAAATGGCAGTATCTCAGAAGCGGAGCTTCGTGTCTGGACGAAAGAGATTGCAGAGTAGGGCGTAGTGCTGCTGGATGAGAAGAAATAATCAGATGTGTTTGTGCGTATTGACATCTTATGTCAATTCTTATAAAATTAATGATACAGTACGTATCAAAAAGGAACACGGTAATGAACAAATCAGAGAAACAAAAAGCAAAAGAAAATGAACGTCGACAGCGGATCCTGGATACTGCATTTCGCATCTTTGTAGAAAAGAAGATTGAAGCGGTAAGTATGGGCGAGATCGCAGAGGCGGTCGGAATCGGCAGGGCGACCTTATTCCGGTGTTATTCGAATAAGACAGAGCTTGTAATTGCAGTCTGTGCGGCACAGTGGAAAGCATATCTGGACGAGCTGGATCAGAACAGACCAATCTCATCGGTTCAGGATATTCCGGCAGTCGGACGATTCATATTCACGCTGGACAGTTATATTGAAATGTATCTGAACCATAAGGAACTGCTTCAGTACAATGATAACTTTAATCACTACGTCACACATGAGGGCGTAGATCCGGAACAGATTGAGAATCTTCATGCGTCGGTGTATTCGGCTGATACCCGATTGCATATGATGTATGAGAAAGCAAAGGAAGATCATACCCTTCGCACGGATATACCGGAGGATGAATTTATCCGTGTGACCGTACATACGATGATGGCAGCATGTACCTACTACGCGGGAGGCTTTATATGGGGCGCAGAGGATAACAGGGATTATATGCCGGAGTTGATACGTTTAAAGGAAATGATCATAAACTATGCGACAGCATCCGTATAACAGGATGCCGGGGTACTAGGGATATAAGGGATACGTGCATGAATGAAAGGGAGGTAAAACATGAGAAAAATGAAGACAAAGAGAAAAAAGCATTATCTTGCAGCCGCCATGCTTGCTATGCTTGCGGTTGCGACGCCCATAACACTTTATGGGTCAATGACAACGTATGCACAGACAGATGACGCGGCCGGGGCAGAATCTGGTGAAGATGCTGGTGAAGTAACCAATGAAGAAACCGGATATCACTATCAGAAGACTGGTGAACCATTGGTGGAGGAAAAAGATAACAACGGAAATATATGGCGGATCTATGCAGCTGCAGAAAATACAGCAGATACAGAAGATACATCAGTGAAAAAATATATTGCTACGATCACATATGGAGGCGTAGATACAAACAGCAGCAGGGCTGGTGAGTTTAGTGTATTCTCAGGTTACGCAGACGTATTTGCCAAGTACAATATCGTGCAGGTAGAAGTTGGAGAAGGACTGACATATTTTAATGTATATAGTCCACCAGAAAATCTCCAGTATGAATATATCTATCTTCCAAGTACGATGCAGAAATTAACAACAGCACTGGTGCAGCAACAGAAGAAGCTGAAGGAGATCACGATTCCGGCATCTGTTACAGAATTCAATTCAGGTTCGTTCAATCATGGCATGTTCTATATGGATGAGTCACTGGAGAAGATTACATTTGAGGAAGGATGCAAGCTTACCTCATTTGGAAAGAATGTTCAAAATTTACTTTACGGTTGTAAGTCTTTAAAAGAATTTACGGTTCCGGCTTCCATTGAAACGATACCGGAGAGGTGCTTTTATAATTCACAGTATCTTGAGACGATCCGGTTCGAAAAAGGCTCAAAGGTTGAAAGCATAGGAAAGGAAGCTTTTTATGCCTGTTACGCTTTGAAAGATGTTGAATTAGCGGAAGGACTTACAACGATCGGAGAATCAGCATTCCGAAATCTGGATCAGATAGAGAAGCTTGTGATTCCTGGTACAGTCACAACGATTGGTATATGTGCATTTTATGACTGTGACGGATTACAGGAGATCGCAATTCCGGATTCCGTGACATCAATTGGAAAAGCAGCATTTGCATATTGCAGGAATGTTACCGATATAAAACTTCCTAATCGGTTAGAGACGATTGAAGAGCAGGCTTTCATGGGATGCTCAATGGTAACATCACTCCGGATTCCGGACAGTGTTAAGACAATTAAAAATGAAGCGTTCCGTTATATATATATAACCGAGCTGCCGTATATGCAGAACGTGACTACCATTGGACCCCGGGCATTTAGCATCAGTAAATTGCGAAGCCTTGAATATCCAAAATGCTTGACGGATTTTACAGCGACTTCATTGGATGGTGGCGGAAATGCAAAAATCAAGTACATAACATTTGAAGACGGATGTGCCTTGAATACCTTGCCGGAAGGCTTATTTTCTACATATAAAGAAAATAATACAAATCTGAAAGAACAACGTGAGATTAAGCTGCCTCTTTCTTTAAAAGAGTTAAATATGAATGTATTTTGTGGTTCATGGAACCGAACGATGGTAGAGATTCCGCACAAAGATAACGATTCTTTACAGTTAACTTTAACAGATTATGGAGATAAATCAAAAGAGGCGATAGCGAATAGTTTAAAGAGCATGTACTATACGGTACATTCATTTGAGATTTACAGATGCCTGACGGAGACCTTTGGTGTGCCAAGAGATCACATCACTTTCCATGAGGAAAAGGTGGGCTGGAAGTTGACCGGTATAAAGGATGGCATATATACCTATACGGCAGAATGTAGTACATGTGGAAAAGTCAGTAAGAGCTTGACCTATGATGAAAATGGATTTGCAACGGTGGATGGTTCTTATCAGCCGGCTGAGCAGGTCACGGCAGAGAATTGTAAGGCATTTGGATTAGACGAAAATTATATAGGATACTATGCAGTAAGCAATGCCGGACAGTTATACTGGTTTGCTGATTATGTAAATGGTGATGGAGATGATGCTACACCGCATCTGTCAGAGAGCGTCGTTCTCTGTGAGGATATCGAGATGAATGATACAAGCAAGTTGGATTCATGGACGATTGATACGACAGATGTAATCAACTGGCCGGCGATTGGAGCATTTAATGTAAATTTTGATAATTATAACATTGTATATCAGGGAACCTTTGACGGAAATCATAAGACGATCCGGGGATTGTACCGGAGAAATCGAGGTGAGAATAATGAGGCTGGTCTGATCGGCTATATTGGTAAATCGGGAGCATTAAAAGATCTGACGATAGAGAAATCTTTTGTAATGGGAAGTTCCGTATTTGTCGGATTAAATAACGGATCAGTAACAAACTGTACAGCGGGAGCCATGCGCACAAGGTATTGTGGACATGGTGGAGCAATCTTTGTACACAAAAATTACGGAGTTATGGATGCTTGTGTGAATACAGCAGATGTAGAATGGATCGACAAACAGCGTGAAAATTGCTTTGGCATAGTAGATATGAATTATGGTATTGTAAAAAACTGTGTCAATCGTGGAGCAATCGACAATACCGGAGGACATATTAGCGGAGATGTGGGAGGAATTTGTGATTGGAATAAGGGCAAGATCCTGAACTGTTATAATGAAGCGCCAATTACATCAACCGGTCAGGCAGCCGGTATTGTAAGAGATAACAAGGGATATGTTGCTAACTGCTATAATAAAGGAGTAATTACAGGAACATACGCCGGAGGTATTGCGGCAGGAAACGGTGAGGCAGAAGGCAGTGATGTAATAATCGTAAATCCATCCATTGGAGGTTGGGAGGATACATCCGGCGGATCTTCAGATAATTCGGGAAGCGGCTCTATGGAAGCGGAGAAATTAGTTCCGGTTTCTCTGTCACAGTATGGAATCTTCTATTGTTATAATGAAGGTGCTGTTACAGCTTCGGACAGTTGCGCCGGAGGTATTGCTGCTTATGCAACAGGAAGTAAGGGTACGATCTACGGCTGTTATAATACAACAGCTGTTATGGGTGGTTCCCATACCGGAGGAATTGTAGGAAGTGCAGAGAATGTGTTGATAAGAGACTGCTATAATTATTCAACCGATATAAGGACAACAGATGTTGCAACCAGCTTCCAGAATAATGAACCGCATGCATTTGCAGCACCTATTGCAGGTTGTGTTTCATCTTATTTGGGAAATGCAGTGGTATCTGCCTGCTATTATGTGGGAGATATTGATGTGAAAGCTTATGGATATTCCATGAACCTGCAGGGACATAAAGTAACTTTTACGGATAATGAAGCTATGACAGTGGAAGAGTTTGAATCCGGTAAGGTTGCATGGAAGCTGCAGAATGCGATCAATGAAGATCTGAAGGCTGCCGGAAAGCGGTTATTTGTATGGGAACAGATAATAACCGGAGCGGCATTTAGTAAATATCCGAATCTTAAGTTGACAGAGGAAGAAACAGACAGAACTGTTATGCAGATGACTTTCCATTACACGACCGGTGGTAAAGATCTTGCAGGATATGGATATACAAATTATAACCATGCGGTTACCGAGGATCAGGCACCGACTGTAGCAGGAAAGAATGATGCGGTTCATACATTTGACTGGTATGAAGATAAGGAACTTACGACCTTATATGATTTTGCACATGTATTAACGACAGATGAAGATGTATATTCAAAGACATATGATCTGTATACTCTGGAATTCAAGCTGGCAGAAGGCAGTCATGCGGCAGCAAGTATCGATAAGAAGAAGGTAACAGAGATTATCACGGAGACGGATGAGACTGTTGTATTTACAGTCACACCGGATGCAGGCTACATATTAGAAAGCGTAACCTTAGACGGAGAGACGTTGGAGCCGGATGAGGATGGCAATTACACGATCTCAGGTATTAAGACAAATCATATAGTAGAGATCACGACAAAGGAAACGGAAGTTACATTTACCTACAAAGCCGGTGAACATGGAACAGTAAAATGGGTAGGTGATAAGACTGGTTCCGGTGAACTGACAGAGACGATCAAGGCAGTAAGTGGAACGCCAAAGGGAGTTCTTCCGGAAGCCGAGCTTGGCTGGCATTTCGTAAAGTGGGTTGACAGCAAGGACAATGTTCCAACTTATTCCATAAACGGGCTTTATCCGGCTGCTGTAAATGGAGTGTTTGAGAGTGAGACCTACACGGCGATATTTGAAAAGAATGTAGAGACCTATACGATCTCAGGAACCGTTCATGATCCGGAGGGGAATCCTGTACCGGGCGTAACCGTATATTTAAGAGAAAATGGGAATACAAAGAAAACAAAATCAGCAGAAGATGGTTCTTATCAGTTTGAAAAACTGGAAGAAGCAGAATATAATCTGTCTGCTATAAAGTCTTATGAGAATGCATGGAAGGCGGAGAGTGAAACACGCGTTGTCAGATTAGAGGCAGCGGATGCAACCGGTCAGGATCTTGAGCTTTCGATGCAAAGGGAAAATATAGGTCATGATGTGATCATCGACTATTACAGAGTTACACTTACAGAGCGTGCGCAGGACTATCTGAATGAGTCAGGCGATAACGTAATTGAAGGATCAGACTATTCATTATCAGCAAAGGATAAATACAGCAATGCCCATGCGGCTGTCTATGTATACGAAGCAGCGATGGGATTTGATGGTAATTATTATAAGCTGTCCGGTGAAGTGGAACAGACACTTGAGACAGATGGTAAATCCTATACACTTAGGAACATTGAAAAAGACTACATCATAGATGTGAAGGAAGAAGATATGATCCCGAACCAGTATGAGATCACGATTCCTTCCGGTGGGGATGATTATACGATCCTTCCGGAGAATGAGGGAGATACGATCAGTTATGGAGAGGATTATTCCTTTACGGTTAAGGTTACAGACGGCCGATGTGTTCTTGTATCTGCAAATGGCACAAGGATAGAATTTGCAGATGGAAAGTATACGATCAAAAATGTGACAAAACCACAGGAGATCACGGTAGAATTTGCAGATGAGCATACCTGGGAAGAATGGAAGACCGTAACACCTGCTACTTATGATGCGGCAGGAGAAGAAACAAGAACCTGTTCTGTATGTGGAGCGGTTGAGAGAAGAGAGCTGGCACAGCTTATCTGTGATCATGAGGCAAAACGTCTGATAACAGATAAGAAAGCAACCTGTACGGCGGCAGGAAGCGGACATTATGTTTGTGATACCTGTGGAAAGACAGTGCAGACAAATGTCAGTATAGCAGCAAAGGGTCATACCTGGAGTGCATGGACAGTGACAGTGAAGCCGACTACCTCAAGGGCAGGGGAAGAAAGCAGAACCTGTTCTGTATGCAAGAAGGCTGAGAAACGTCAGGTCAGTAAGTTGAGCCAGAAAAAATATAAGATTACTTATAAGTTAAATAAGGGTAAGAATAACAAGAAGAATCCGAAGACCTATACATCAGCGAAGAAGGTTGTATTAAAGAAACCGACCCGGAAAGGATATGCATTCAAGGGATGGTATACAAATAGTAATTATACGAAGAAGATAACCTCGATCAAGAAAGGTTCAAAGAAGAATTACACCTTATATGCGAAGTGGTCGAAGGTAAAGGTGAAGAAGGCAACCGGACTTAAGGTTACGAACACAAAGGGAAAGAATCTGGTTGTGAAGTATTCCAAGGTATCCGGTGCAAAGGGATATCAGATCACATACGCGACCAATTCTAAGTTCACCAAGGGTAAAAAGGTTGTCAATACAACGAAGAGAACGAAGACCATACAGAAGCTGAAAAAAGGAAAAACCTATTATGTACGGGTCCGTGCATATAAGAAGGATTCCACAGGCAGGAAGGTATATGGTAAGTACAGCACAGTAAAGAAGATCAAGATAACAAAATAATATATTGCGAAGTGAAATGGTTGTTTTGTTAGACAAGGCAGAGTTAATTGCGCCAGCAGGTATATTCCCGGATATATTTATTGTATGGTCAATTGATTGTAAAGGAGCATGATTAAGAATGCAATCAGGGGCAGGATAAAAAGTTTGCTTTTTATCCTGCCCCTGAATCTGATTATTCATTCTATTTGTCAGCATCGATTACTGTTTGAATCTGTTTCATAAGTGTGTCATAGTTATTCTGGTCATCTATACCGCCGAGCATAGGATCTCCGACAATATTACCATTTCTGTCGACAAGTATGGTTGTAGGAAATGCCATGATGTCGGAGGCATATTTACCTATGTTTGAATCAGAGTCAATGGAAATATTGCGGTATTTGGCACCCTGACTGTCAAGAATGGCTGCGGCTTCCTTGATAGCATCTTCGTTTCCGTCAAAGGTCTCTGTGTTGATACCTACTACCTCGCCTCCCATCGATTTGATGGCATCGTTTAATTCATTAAGCTTGGATAATTCTGCGACACAAGGTTTGCAGCCAGTAAACCAGAAATTAACGACAGTTACTGCATTATTGGAAAACAGGCTTTCGTCAACAGAATTACCATCAAAATCCTTGCCGGAGAAACTTTTGAAAGGTGTGATTTCTTCGGAACTGTCGTTCTGGTCGGTGCTTTCTGATCCTGTATTATTATTTTCGATTTCGGATATCTGCTTTTCAATCTGTCTGATGGTTTCAATATCATCGTTAAGTGTTTTCAGTTCATCATCTGTAAAGGATTCCTTGTTTGATTCCACGGTGCCGGCCAGATAATCGGCATAATCTCCGCTTGGATCAGCGCTGCTTTTATTCATCATGCCAAATACCTTGTTCCATACATCCTGGTGATTTGCAAAGATCTGGTTCTCCTGCTGATATAAATCATCCAGCTTCGTGTTGGAATTGTCCGCAGCTTCAGTGGTGGCTTCTGTCTGGGTTTTTTGTGAACTCTCAGTTGTGGCAGATCCTGATCCGCTACATGCCGTGAGAGATAATGCTGCACAGAGAGTGATAATAGATAGTAATGTTTTTTTTGTCTTCATAGATAATTGCTCCTTTAAATAATAATTTAGATAATATTAGTGTGGCTGATTGTTACACGTTGGTTTTGGAAGATTGCTTATGTCCCTTTTGGGAACATGGTCTTCCCATAAACTGATAGCAGATCGCGTCTTTTGGACAGGCCTTTATACATGCTCCGCATCGTATGCATTCAGGATGATTTGGAGTCTTACAGACATCGACGTCCATTTTGCATACCTTTGAACATTGGTTACATCCGACACATTTGCTGCTTTCAACCTTGATATTTATAAGGCTGACCTTGTTAAATAATGAATAGATTGCTCCAAGCGGACAAATCCATTTGCAGAAAGGCCTGTAGAACAAAATACTCAGTATAATAACCGTAATTAAAATAAGGCACTTAAAAGAAAAAAGCTTTCCGAGAGCAGACCGTATAGCGGTATTTCCAAGTGAAAGTGGTATAGCTCCCTCTAAAACGCCCTGTGGGCAAATATACTTACAGAAGAACGGATCGCCCATTCCTATGGAGTTCGTTACAAGCATCGGCAGAAGTATAACGAAAACGATCAGGATGATATATTTCAGGTATCTTAACGGTTTCAGTCTGGCTGTGGAAAATTTTTTCCCCGGTATTTTATGAAGCAGATCCTGAAACCATCCAAATGGGCACAAAAAACCACATATAAATCTTCCGAGGATCACACCGAGTAAAATGAAAAAACCGGTTATGTAGTACGAAAACTTAAATTTGAATGAGCCGACAACCGCTTGGAATGCCCCGATCGGACAGGCTCCGGTTGCAGCGGGACAGGAGTAACAGTTTAATCCCGGTACGCATATTGTTTTCGCTTTGCCCTGATAGATCTTGCCTTTAAATAAATTGGGGATGTGAATATTGGTAAGCAGCGTGGCAGCTGCCTGTATCCATCCGCGTATTCTGGCTGTTTTTTTTGATATTGATTTGTTCTTATCCAATTCCTACACACTCCAGACATAATTTTATTGCTTTGCTGAGCACGGCAGCCGCTTCACCTCTGACTACACCATAGCTGATCATTGCTATACCTGTGATGAGTAAAACGATCTGAGATATTTTCCTGTACTTCAAGATATTGCAGCTCCTTTCTTGATTGTGTTTGTTGACCAACTGACCTAGGTATTATACAATAGCTGATGTAAAATTTTTGTTAAGAAACAGGTGAAAGATTTTTGAGATTATTAATAGTTGAAGATGAGAAACAAATATGTGATATGGTTGCGAAAAGCCTGTATGGTGTTGGGTATGAAGTGGATACCTGTTATGATGGGGAAGAAGCGCTTGAATGTATCCTTACGGAGGATTATGATCTGATCGTTTTGGATCTGAATCTGCCCGGTATGGATGGAATGGAAATCTTAAGAGAACTCAGACGGAAAAATGAGGAGACAAAGGTTATTATATTATCTGCAAGAGGACAGATCGCGGATAAGGTTGAAGGACTGGATGCAGGTGCAAATGATTATATGGAAAAACCATTTCATATAAAGGAACTTGAAGCACGTATCAGAAGTCTGACAAGAAGAAAATTTGTGCAGAAGAATGTATGTCTGGAAAGTGGCGGGATAAGCTTTGATACGATAAAACGTGAGGCATATGCAAAAGGGAAAAAGGTTTCCCTTACAAGAAAAGAAAATGGTATTTTAGAATATCTGCTTCTCAATCTGGGAAGACCGGTAAGTCAGGAAGAATTGATGGAGCATGTCTGGGATGCATCCGTGGACAGCTTTAGTGGAGCGATCAGAGTACATATGTCTTCGCTTAGAAGAAAGCTTAAGGCAGTGCTCGGATATGATCCGATTTTGAACAAGGTGGGAGAAGGGTATAAAATACGGGAGGAGGCCGACAGATGAAAAGAATGTCGCTACAGTGGAGGCTTACATGTATAATTACATTATATATTGCGCTTATATGTGGATGTCTGACGATGCTTATTTATAAAAACGGTGTGTACTATATTGATTCTCTGCAAGAGACTGTTGATGCCAGGGGAGATGATAACGGAAGCTCCTCGGATGAAATATATATCAGCATTCCGGAGGATAACTGGGATGATTTTGCAAATGATTTTTCCGTTCAGGTGTACAATAACAAGGCAGACTACAAAAAAAACAGCCTGATAATTTCAGCCTTGCTGGCGCTTCTTGGTGGTGTGGCCACGTATTTTATCAGTGGACATGCCCTAAAGCCGATTGGTAAGTTTTCTGATAAGATTGAAGAGGTACAGGCACAAAATCTGGCAGATTCACGAATAGAAGAAAACAATGTTAAAGAATTGAACCAACTGAGTGTTTCGTATAACAAGATGCTTGAACGTCTCTCGGATGCCTTTGATATACAGAGACAATTTACCGCAAATGCGGCACATGAGCTTCGAACCCCATTATCTTTAATGCAGATACAGCTTGATTCATATAATTCCAATCCGCATCCGGGCAATGATGCAGATACCGAGCAAATGATAAAGATGGTTACGGAACAGAATGACAGACTCGGTAAAATGGTAAAAACCCTTCTGGATATGAGCGAGCTTCAAACTGTGGGGAGGAACGATGTAATAATGGTCAATGCTCTTGTTGATGAAGTATTGGCGGATCTGGAACCGCTTGCACAGGAAAAAAATATAAAACTTATTGGAAAATGCACGGATATAAGGATGATCGGAAGTGATATCCTTATTTACAGGATGGTATACAATCTTGTTGAGAATGCCATAAAATATAATCATTTCGGAGGACAGGTTACAGTGACCGCATATCGGAAGGGAAAACATATTTACCTGTCAATAGAGGATTCCGGAAACGGAATCCCGGAGGAACTCAGGCAGCGTGTGTTTGAACCGTTCTTTCGTGTGGATAAATCCAGAAGCCGGGAACTTGGTGGTGTCGGACTTGGACTTGCGCTTGTTCATGAAATCGTAAGTGCGCATGATGGGACAATTACAGTCAGGTCTAATCCATCCGGAGGTACGATTTTTGATGTGAGTTTTACCCAGTGATCATTTCTGAAATGTATGTGAATAAAAAACAAAATATTTAAGGGAATTATTTAATTCTAAAATAGCAGATGCTTTTTCCGGAACCTTCACGCTTTAGCTCACCTGATGCTACTAATTTACGAAGAGCGCCTTCAATTGAGCTTATGCTAAGTGAAGGACAAAGTTCTCGAATATCTTGCTTTGTAAAGCGACCAATTTTATTTAAGGTTGCTCTTCGAACTGTTTCAAGTGCTGGAAGTTTTGTTTCCACAAGCTCAAAACGTTCTTCAAAATCTTTGTATGCAGAAAGAACAGTGCCAAGCAGATATTTAATAAATGGAACTGCATCTTCTGTTCCCTCGTGCCATCCAATTTGTGTCTGACCAAGTGCATCATAATAGAGGTCTTTATTCTTGGCAATTTTAGCCTCCAGAGAAATATATTTACCCACATAAAAACCGTTTCTGTATAGCAAAAGTGTTGTAAGCAAACGACTCATTCTTCCATTTCCATCATTGAATGGATGTATGCAAAGAAAGTCGTGAATAAAGATAGGAATTGCAATCAGTGGTTCAACTTCCATATTTCCAATGACACGATTATATTCCTCGCAAATTCTGTTCAGAGCCTCTGGTGTATCATATGGAGCAAGCGGTGTGAACAGCGTTTCAACATGACCATCCGGGTAAGTAGCATTGATATAGTTCTGAACACTTTTAGTTCTACCTGCCATGGGATTGTTCATATGGCTATATAATATTTTGTGAAGCTGCAGGATGTAATTTTGAGTAATTGGAATAGCATCAAAGTTCTCGTGTATAATATTTAGTACATCACGATAACCTGCGATTTCCTGTTCATCACGATTCTTAGGTGTTGTTTTTTCTTCTACAAGCTGTTTGATACGAGTGCTTGTTGTAACAATACCTTCTATTGCGTTGGATGCCTCTGTGCTTTGTACCTTAGCGATTTCAACCAGTTTTTCTAATTCTTCGGGTCTTTGTTTCAGATACATCTCTTGTTTTCCGGCTTCTTTATAGATGGCAGCAATCAAAGAAAGGGTTTCAGAGTCCCATTTCTGATTTTTTATTGCTGAATAGTTAAACATTCTCATAAGCGCACCTCCGTGTTTGCCCTTAAATAATACCATAAAATAAGGCAAAAGCCAATAGATTGAGGGATAATACCTTAATAGTATGCGTGTTTTAAGGGATTTTATGCGCTGGACTAAATAAACAAAATGCCTCTGTTGTCATAAACAGAAGCGCCGGAATCATTACCACAGCGAATGGCACGGTCAAGTCCCATGATGGTAGCAATAGCTCCATCGATTTTCTCTGTGGATTTTTTTACATCAGATGTAGAGACACTTATAGTATAGACATCTGTTTTACATTTTAATCCGCTTTTGATATACTAATTAGACAGGTATGTGCAGAAATGAGGATAAGAATGGAAAATAAACAGGAATATGAGCAGTATCGTATGCTATCTAAGGGAGCGCAGATGCTGATTAAGACGGACTATAACGGAGTAGGTAAAATACAGTATCTGCTTGGAAGCCAAGATGTGGTAATACAGGATTCTGTATATGCCGCAGATGTACAGATGACCGTTCTGGTTCCCATAGAGGAATATGACAATTGTGCAAGGAACTCGTCGAGGCTACAAATGGCAGAGTTGGGTTGGAAGAGGTAGAGAAGCTGTATTATGATGCATGAATCAATGTATAGTAGAATAACAGAACAACTTTTGTTTGCAAATACGAAATATGAAATAATGGATATGTCTTTCCTTGTAAAAATCTCATCGATTGATTATGGGGAGAGACATAGAGTCATTATAGTTGGTTTCAAGAAAAAATTCGCAGAAGAAAAGCTAAATGCAGCACAGCAACTGCTGAGAACAGGCTATGGAATAATGTTCAGCACAGTCTGGAATTCACTCCTGATATGTATTCTTCCAGAAAAAATGATTTTACCGGATAAAATAAAAGAGTTATATCATTTTCTTGAAAAACAGCAGGGAGATTTGAAACTTGCGGGAAGTACCATAAAACTGAAACTGGAAGATAGCCATATTGGATTACAGGAGGCTATCCGTACCTATGATATGATAGATTCCATGAAGAAATATGACGAAAATATCATGTTTTATGAGGATCTTGGGATATTTGGGCTTCTTTATGATCTGAATGAGACTACAGTCTTTGAAACATATTATAATGGAATGTTTCAAAATATATGGGCATATGATGAGCATAATGAGGGGCATTTGTTTGAAACTCTGGAGTGCTATTTTAAGAATAACTGTGATAAATTGAAAACAGCAGAGGAACTTTATATACATGAAAACACATTGAGATACAGACTGCATCAGATAGAGGATGTAATGGACTGTGATTTGAAGAAGGTAAATACAATAACGGATATAGTTACTGCACTGAAAGTACGGAGAATGCTTCAGATTCTTGATAAAGTATGATTGTAGATTTCTACAATGAGATAGGGATTCCTTGTTGCTGATAACATTGACTATAGTAAGTTACATGATTATAATTTCAGGTAAATAAAGCAAAGGCGCTTGATTGAAGAATTAATTCATTCGAGCGCCTTTTTGTATTTTTGTATAAAGAAGGAGAGATAATTATGAAACTTACGTATGAAGCAAGCTTAGAACATTTTTTAGACACATTTAAGAAATCAAAGGAAATGAGTGATGAGGCAGCGAAGTATATTCCTGGTTCATACAGCAGAAGAAGTTTTAATTATGGTCCTCATGCAATTTATGTTGATACGGCAAAGGGGGCATACGTATATACTGTAGATGGAAAGAAACTTCTTGATTTAAACAATAATTTTACTGTAAGTATTCTTGGCTATCAGAATGAGGATGTTGATAAGGCAATTATTGATACCATGAAGAAAGGTTATTCAATTGGTAATCCAACAGAAGAGGAAGTTGAACTTGCCAGAATGCTTTGTGAGAGAATAGAGTCTTTTGAAAAGGTGAAATTTTTCTGCTCAGCATCAGAGGCATGTGTTGGTGCATTAAGAATTGCAAGAGGATATACAGGTAAGACGAAGGTTGCCAAGATGGAAGGCGGATATCATGGATTCCTGGATGATTTTTCTTTCTCGGCACACCCGGATAAGACGAAGGCAGATGAAGATCTGGAGAATATTAAGCCACAGCCTGAGTCAGCTGGAATACCTGCCAATAGAGCAGAAGATGTGATACTTTTAACACAGAATAATTTTGAAGTTGATGAGAAGCTTATTAGAAAAAATGCAGATGATCTGGCTTGCGTAGTGATGGAGCCACAGTCAGCTTCAGGTGGCATAGTCACCCTTGATGTTGATTTTGTCCAGAAAATGAGAAAACTTACACAAGAACTTGGTATCTTACTTATTTTTGATGAAACAATTATGATCAGGGCGTATAAAGGTGGATTCCAGAGTAAGTATGGAATAAAACCGGATTTGACAATATCAGGTAAAACAGTTGGTGGTGGTATTCCACTTGGTGTTGTTGGTGGTTCCGCAAAAGTTATGGATGTTGTAACAAATGATGTAGTACAGATGTCAGGTACTCATCATGGACACAGGCTTGCATGTGCTGCCGGCATTGCCACATTGAAGCAACTTGATGATGCAGCTTATGAGAGATTAAATGGTATGGCAGACAGAATTAAGACGGAACTTAATACATGGGCTGCACAAAAGAACATTCCATTTATTGTATTTGGAGAATCTTCAGTTCTGGCATATGCATTTACCAAAGAAGTTGGACAGACAATTCATACCCACAGAGACTATTGGACGAAGTCAGATGCACAGATGATGCAGACATATGCACTTGAAATTGCAGTAAGAGGTTTCCTGCCGGTTCATAGAGGACAGCTTGGGCTTACTCTTGCAATGAGCGACCAGGATATTACAGATTTTATTGAAACAACCAAGGACATTGTTTCAGAGATGTATGATTTAAAATAAGGAGGATAAAGATATGGAATTCGTCAGAGTTGAGGTTATAACAGCTGCTACAAAATTAAATGGATTTAAGAAGGCAATTGCCAAACTTGGTGTTACAGGCATGACAGTAAGTCAGGTTATGGGCTGTGGTGTTCAGAAAGGTACGATGGAATATGAAGATGAGATTCATGAGGATATCGAATTGATTCCAAAGCAGATGATCATGATGGCCATGGAGAAAGATAAGTTGAAAAAGGTGCTCGATGTTATAAAGAAAGAGCTTTATACAGGACATATTGGAGATGGAAAAATATTTGTTTCTGAAATAACCAATATAATAAGAATTAGAACAGGCGAAGAGGATGAAGATGCTCTTCACTGATGGGAGGACTACTTATGGAAGAAAAGAAAAAATTAGGCTTATTCAGTGTTATAGCCACAGGAGTAGGTGTAATTGTTGCAACAAGCTGCCTTTTATCCCTGGGGCAGGGAGCTGGAACAATAGGAACCCCTTTTATCATATCTATGATTTTAGCATGTATACTTAACTGCTTTGCAGCTTTTGCAATGGCAGAGCTTAATGCACTGATGCCAAACCTTACAGGTGGTCTGGCACAGTATACGTTGGCATGTGTGGGACCTTTTATAACCATACTGATTATGGTAGGTGGATATATTTTTGGAAATACAATTGTAGCAAGCATAGAATGTGCGATGTTTGGTAATACCATTCTGGAGATTTTTCCAGATTCTCCAATTCCTGCAGTCGTTTATTGTGTTGGAATACTTATTATTCTTATTATTGTCAATCTGAATGGAGTTGATATTTTTGCAAAAGTTCAGGATGTCGTTGCGTGGGGACTTATCGCTTCACTTGTCATTCTTGGACTGATTGGTGCACTTGGACTTGGAACCGGGAAAATAGTTGAGCAGCCTGCGGTAGTTGATGGAAGCTTTTCAAGTATAATAAATATGTGTGGTCTTGCATTTTTCCTGTTTATTGCAAGTGAATATGTAATTCCTATTTCAAAAGATGTCAGAAATGCAAAGAGAAATGTGCCTCTTGGGATGGTTTTAAGCCTTGCAATTATCCTTGTAATGCAGTCGATTCTTGTGATTGGTTTTAAGAATTATACACCCTGGGCTGATCTAGCGGCGTCAGCATCCCCCCATATTTTATATGGTACATTACTATTAGGAAATGTAGGAAAAGTATGGATGTCTATAGTAGCTATTCTTGCAGTTGTAAGTACTGTAAATTCCAACATTGCAGGTCTTGCACATATTGCAGCAGGTATGGCTAAAATAGGGCTTTTACCAGAGTTTTTCATGAAGCGTAATAAGAAAGGTGTTCCATACATATCTATTCTTATCATTGGTGGAGTTATGCTCATTATTAATGTAACAGGATTATCTACTACAGATGAACTTTCCTTTATGATTTTAAGTGCCAGTGTAATTTTGATGATAGCTTATATCCTTGTACAGATAGATGTTCTGATTCTGAGGAAAAGACTACCTAAGGCACCTAGAAATTTTAAAGTTCCACTTGGACCGGTAATTTCTGTAATTGGAATGGCTGGAACAGCCTGGATGATATGGAATATAGCCAGTGATAATGCAACAAGATTCAGAGTGTATGAATTATGCCTGATTATGTTCGCAGTACTGATCGTGTATGCAGTTCCATGGCTGAAAATGAGGAAGCAGGCATTTTTTAAACCTGTTCCAGTGGAAAAAGTCATGGCAATGGAAAATGATAAGTATCAGGAATATCATAGACAAAAAAAGTTAGAACAAAAAGCTAATAGTGAAACTGGAAAATGATTACCAAGCAAAAGCATCGTCAGAAGTGGCGATGCTTTTGCTTATATGTAGGAAGAAATTCTCAGCCAGGTTCCGAGATACGGGTAACACCTACATAGATAGCGGAAATCTTATACCAGGTAAGAAGGAACAGGAGCTGGCGAAAAAGGAAAGACGTAAGGCAGTATTGTTGCCGAAGTTCTCAGCTCATGTGTTAAGGCACACGGGATGCACCAGAATGGCTGAGAGAGGAATGGATCCGAAGGCCCTGCAATATGTGATGGGACATGCAAGCATTTCCGTAACAATGGAAGTTATAAAGTTTTTAGATATCTGCAAAGCCAGTAAATCAAGGCTTCACAAAAATTATCTAAAAAAATTAGCACTCACCTCTTGACAGTGCTAACAAAAAGTGTTATGTTAACTAATGTAATGAGAGGAAGACTTAAATTACAGAATATAAATCGTGTCAGGAGGTAAATGATTATGGATATGGACAAATACACAAGAAAGTCGCTTGAAGTAATAGAAAAAGCGAAAGATAAAGCCCTGGAATATGATAATCAGGAGCTTGCACAGATTCATTTACTTGCAGGATTGCTTGAGATAGACGAAAGCCTTATTTCGAAGATTTTTGAAAAACTCGATATAGATGTAACAGCAGCGGTAAATAGGGTGGAAGATAAACTTGCATCACTGCCAAAGGTAAGTGGCGGAAATCTGTATGCCGGAAATAATTTTTCAAAGGCACTTATTCAGGCGGAAAAGGAAGCAAAGCAGATGGGAGACAGCTTTGTATCAGTTGAGCATCTGTTCCTTGGACTGATTGAAAAAGCCGATTCCGATGTGAAGCCATTGCTTAAAACATGGGCGATCGATCGGAATACATTTTTAAAGGCTCTGGCAGATATCAGAGGAAATAAAAAGGTAGACAGTGAGAATCCGGAAGATTCCTATGAAGCAATGGAAAAGTTCGGATATGATCTGGTGGAACGGGCAAGGGAACAGAAGATTGATCCGGTCATCGGACGAGATGCTGAGATTCGAAATGTGATCCGGATTCTCTCCCGTAAGACCAAGAATAACCCCGTTCTGATCGGTGAACCTGGTGTAGGTAAGACTGCGGTTGCAGAAGGTCTGGCGCAGCGTATTGTCAGAGGTGATGTGCCGGAAGGCTTGAAGAATAAGAAGATATTCGCACTGGATATGGGTGCGCTGGTTGCCGGTGCCAAGTATCGTGGTGAATTTGAGGAACGTCTGAAGACGGTTCTGGATGAAGTAAAGAAATCAGAAGGTGAGATCATCCTCTTCATCGATGAACTGCATACGATCGTCGGAGCCGGTAAGACAGATGGTGCGATGGATGCGGGCAATATGTTAAAGCCTATGCTTGCCCGTGGTGAGCTGCATTGTATCGGTGCAACGACACTTGACGAATACAGACAGTACATTGAAAAGGATGCCGCTCTGGAACGTCGTTTCCAACCGGTACAGATCGATGAGCCGACGGTAGAAGATACGATCTCCATTCTTCGTGGTATCAAGGAAAGATATGAGGTGTTCCATGGAGTTAAGATCTCGGATGGTGCATTGGTAAGTGCAGCGGTACTTTCCAACCGGTACATTACAGATCGTTTCCTTCCGGATAAAGCGATCGACCTTGTCGATGAAGCCTGTGCGATGATCAAGACGGAGTTGGATTCCATGCCGACCGAAGTCGATGAGATCACAAGAAAGATCATGCAGCTTGAGATCGAGGAAGCCGCACTGAAGAAAGAAGAAGACCACCTGAGCAAGCAGAGACTGGCGGATATACAGTCAGAGCTTGCAGAATTAAAGGATAAAGCAAATAACCTGAAAGCCAAATGGGAGAATGAAAAGGCAGGCGTTGAGAAGATCCGTAACCTGAAAGAGGAGATCGAGAAGATCAAGAATGATATTCAGGTTGCCCAGAGAAATTATGATCTGAACAAAGCAGCCGAATTGCAGTATGGCGAACTTCCGGCGGCGCAGAAAGAACTGGAGCTGGCAGAGCAGTCTGCATCAGAGAAAGAACGAAAGCTGGTACATGAGGTTGTTTCAGAAGAAGAAATTTCTGAGATCGTATCCAAGTGGACCGGTATTCCGGTATCGAAGCTGACAGCTAGTGAGAAGAGCAAGACTCTGAATCTTGCAGATGAACTTCATAAGAGGGTTGTCGGTCAGGATGAAGCTGTTGAATATGTCAGCGATGCGATCATCCGTTCCAAAGCCGGAATCAAGGATCCAAGCAAGCCGATAGGCTCCTTCCTGTTCCTAGGACCAACCGGTGTAGGTAAGACAGAGCTTGCAAAGACACTGGCAGAAGCTTTATTTGATAATGAACAGAACATGGTTCGTATCGATATGAGTGAATATATGGAGAAATACAGTGTATCCAGACTGATCGGAGCGCCTCCTGGATATGTAGGCTACGATGAAGGCGGACAGCTTACCGAGGCAGTCCGTAGGAAACCATATTCGGTTGTCTTGTTCGATGAAGTTGAGAAGGCACATCCGGATGTATTCAATGTATTATTACAGGTATTGGATGATGGACGTATCACGGACTCACAGGGCAGAACGGTAGACTTTAAGAATACGATCATCATTATGACATCGAATATCGGTGGTGTGGATATCGCAGAAGGCGGTGGCGAGATCACGGATGAGATACGGGAGACAGTTATGAATAAACTGAAACAGCACTTCCGTCCGGAGTTCCTGAACCGTATCGATGAGACGATCATCTTTAAGTCATTAAGCAAAGAGAACATCGGCAGTATCGTTGATCTTATGGTCAAGGATCTGAACAAACGTCTGGCCGGACAGGAGATCACGATCAAGCTTACGGATGAGGCCAAGAGTGCGATCATCGATCAGGGCTATGATCCGGTCTATGGTGCAAGACCATTGAAGCGTTTTATTCAGAAGAATGTCGAGACGCTGGTTGCCCGTATGATCCTTGCAGGTGAAGTGTCCACCCAGTCAGCAATCATCATTGACTATGACGGTCAGAAATTGACAGCCGGAAATGAGAAGTAGTAATATAAACAGGTAGTAAATGCCTGGTGACAACTAAAATAAGCATGATAAAAGGGATTGGCATTGAAAATATTTTTCGGTGTCAGTCCCTTTAATCTTATTTTAATGATGGTATGCCATTGTATATTAGGATAGGGAGGTTGTGTCCATGCGCATTTTGGTTGTTGAAGATGAATTGGATCTGAATCATATAATATGTAATAAACTGACAAAAGAAGGATACAATGTAGATGCCTGTTTTGACGGGCAGGCAGCACTTGATTATCTGGAGACGGCAAGTTACGATGGAGTTATAATGGATATTATGATTCCGAAGAAAGATGGTATGTCGGTTTTAAAAACAATCCGGGCAGAAGGAATACAGGTTCCGGTGCTTTTTTTGACTGCAAAGTCCGAAACGCAGGATATTGTCAGGGGACTGGATGCAGGAGCCAGTGACTATATGACAAAACCGTTTGAGTTTTCGGAATTGCTCGCAAGGTTAAGGGTAATGCTTCGTACTGTACATATAAGTAATGACAGCATTTTGAATTATGGGTCATTACAGATTGATACAAATAATCACCGGGTTGTCCGGGATGGTGTGACTGTCGATCTTACAGTCCGGGAATATGCAATCCTGGAATATCTGGTGCGTAACAGGAATATTGTTGTCACAAGAGAGCAGATCCGTGCAAATATATGGAGCATTGATGATGATATCAATTCAAATGTAGTTGATGTATATATTCGATATCTTCGCAGAAAAATCGATGATCCTTTTGAAGAAAAATTGATACATACGATCCGGGGAGTAGGTTATAGACTGGAATGTTAAAAAGGAAAATATCATTTATTAATTTTACTGTTATTGTTTGTGGACTTATCATTGCAGCAGGAACGATATGTCTTTTATTGATGCAGAAGAATCTGATCACAGAGGATACTAAATATCTGGCTTATACAGAACTGGCGCAGGAAGTGAAACGTGCAAAAAAAAATATAGGATTTGATGAGAATGAGAATCCGTATATAAAAAGCGATTTTTACGATTTGGAAGAGAAAGATACTTATAACGAAAATGTATATGTGTTTTTACAGTCAAGAGACGGAAGTTTTCTTGACGGCAGAATGCCGGGTGATTCCAGAATCGGGCTTGATATCGGATTACAGAGCCTTACAAAAGTAACCTTTCAGGGAGAGCGTTATTACGTAGCAAGCAGACGTGGAAAAATGAAGAATGGAATGGAGGATAAAAGTTTTTATCTGGTATGTGCTATGATATCGGAACAGGCGGTGAAAGACAATTATCGCGGACTGTGGCACCAGTCATATTTGGTGATAGGAGTTGTTGGAGCATTTTTTATTTTATTTGCCCTTTTATTAAGATATCTGATCGCTGTACCAATGAGACAGTTGAATGAATCGATAAAAAAGAGCGGAGAGAATCTGGATTTTACGGATAGCCTGGAATACAAAGGATGTTTTAAAGAACTTCAGATGTTAACAGATGCAAATAATCATTTGTACCAGAGAGTGCAGCAGGAGTTGGAACGTCAGGAAGAATTTAATGCGAATGTATCCCATGAACTTCGTACGCCTATTGCTGTTATGCATGCACAATGCCAGGTGTCGAGAGAGGTGGCAGAAAAGAAGCAGGATAAAGAAGCAATAAAAAGTATAGAGGTATTTGAGCGACAGACAAACCGTATGAAGAATCTGGTCGATCAATTGCTTCAGATGACTGCAATAGATAGAAAGGGGACAACATTCAGTATAGAAGATATTGATGTTCGGGATGTAATTGAATCTGCATGTGATGATATAGCATATATTGATACGAAACAGATTACATTTGAATATTCCCTTCAGCCGACTATCATACATGCAAATATGAATCTTATCTATATTGTTATAAATAACCTGCTTTCAAATGCTGTAAAGTATAGTAATGAAGGAGCTAAAATCTATGTGGCCTGTGGAGAGAAAGACGGAAAGTCGTATATTCGTATTCAGGATGAAGGCTGTGGAATAGAGAAAGAAAATATATCCAAAATATTCGAAAGCTTTTATCGAGAAGAAAAAGATCGTAATGCGGAAGGCTTTGGCCTGGGACTTTCACAGGCAATGAAGATTGCTGAGTTATATGGGGGTGGGATTTATGTTGAAAGTACAAAGAATAAAGGAAGTATTTTCACATTTTTTATTCCAAAACCTTAAAAATATATAGAAGAATGTCGAATTTTTAATAGAGCTTTAATATTGGATTTTTATAATCCGATATTAGAGTTCTTTTTTATGTAGAAAGAACAATATATCGAGTAGGACTTGAGTGGAGGATTATATGAGAAAGTATAAACGATTGCTTCATTTATTACTTGGACCGGTTCTATTCCTGTTAGCATGCTTTCTTTTACCGCGTACAGTTCTGCCGACATTTGCAGAACGGGCAGCAGTTGGAACGGTATTCTGGATGGCATACTGGTGGGTAACAGGCCCGGTTGATTATGCAGTAACGGCGTTTTTGCCGATTGCGATCAATGCAGTAGTTCCTATGGCGGAGATGAAGACCATAATATCGAATTATGCGGACGAAACGATTCTGCTGTTGTTTGGAGCTTCGATCATAACAGTATTATGGGAAAATACAGGACTGGATAAACGAATTGCGATCACGTTTCTGCGTCTGATCGGAAACAGTCTTAGAATGCAGCTTGTGTTCTGGTTTGTGTTGTCAATGGTATTATCTGCGGTGCTTCCGAATGCCGTGGTATGTGCAACAATCACACCGATCGCAGTTTCTATGCTGAAATATATTGGAATGGATGACGTGAAAAACAGTAAGACGGCATCGAAGATCCTGCTGACGATCGCCTATGCGACAGGACTTGGTGGTCTGGCATCTCCGCTTGGTGGCGCGATGAATCTGGTAACGGTGGAATATATCCAGCAACTGACCGGGAAAGAATATATGTATTCCTCCTGGGTTATCCGGTTCCTTCCGGTTATGCTGATCTTAATGCTGATCAATGTAGTATTTGTTCTTCGTGATGTAAAAAAGACAGATCTGTTAGGTGGTTCCAGTGAATATTTTGCGGAACAGTACCGGGAACTTCCAAAGATGAGTTTTGAAGAGAAGTCCGCACTTGTGCTGTTTGTAGTGGCAACAGGTCTGGCATTTACCAGACAGCTTTATCAGAATATATTGCCGGGCTTAAAGCCTGCATATGTATTTATCATCTGTGCGATCATCGCCTTTCTTTTTACAAATAAAGAGGGAAAACGGATCATGGTCTGGAAACAGGTGCAGGGAAAGATCGTCTGGGATCTGATGTATATATTTGCCGGAGGTCTGGCACTTGGAAGCCTGATCAATGCAACAGGAGTTGCAAACGCACTGGGAGAAGTTATTTCTTCCTTTGATATGAAGGGCGGCTTTGTAACGATCCTGATCATTCTGACTGTAACACTTCTGCTTTCAGATGTAACCTCAAACACAGCTACGGCGGCAGTTGCAATCCCGCTTGTGATCTCGATCACACAGGGATGCGGGCTGAATCCGATCCCATATATATACGTGGCGTCCATTGGAGTGAATCTGTCTTATATGCTGCCAACATCGATCCGTGCGATCCCGGTAGGATATGGATTAGAGCCGAAGTATATGTTCCGGGAAGGATGGAAGATTTCCCTTATCATTATACTTGTAATGTCGATCGTTTGCACATTGCTGTTAAAATACTGGAACACATTCAGTACGGTGTAAAAAAAGCCATACAGAAACGGGCGTGAAACGAAGAGAAAGAAATGGAGAGAAGGCATGTCTGTCGTATCATACATATTTATAGTATTCTTTGCAGTTACAGTTTTGATATATTATATAGTACCAAAGAAAATCCAGTGGTGGGTGCTCCTTGCCGCAAGTGTGGTTTTCTATGCTTATAGTGGGATTGATAATCTCCTGATCGTAGTTGGAACCGCATTTCTGGTATATCCGTTGACGATGTTGATGGAGAAAAATCTGGAGGAACAGGATCGGCTGCTTCTGGATGCAGATAAGAGAGCTGCAAGAAAGATAAAAACAGCACAGAAAAAGAAACGAAAGAAATATCTGGTGCTGGCATTGCTGATCGTAATAGGTGCGCTTATTGTATTCAAGGTGACAGGATTTGCCATCGAGAACATCAAACGTTTTCTTCCATACGAAGCAATACAGCGGATTCCGGACTGGCATTTCCCTGCACCGCTTGGAGTTTCTTTTTATTCCTTTATGATGATCTCTTATCTGGTTGATGTCTATAACGGAAGGATCCATGCACAGAAGAATTTTCTGAAATATCTGTCGTATGTATTATATTTTCCACATATTACGCAGGGACCGATTGCGCGATATGAACTGGTTGCGCATCAACTATGGGAAAAGCATAAGTTTGATTATGATACGGTGATAAAAGGTACATGGTTGATTCTGTGGGGAGCACTTAAGAAAATGGTGCTGGCAGACCGTATCAGTCCATTTGTGACAGAAGTATTTAAACATTCTGATCAGTATGAAGGTATGATCTTCTTCCTGGCGGCGGTTATGTATTCCATCCAGATCTACTGTGATTTCTCCGGATGCATGGATATCGTACGTGGTGCATCGGAGTGCTTTGGCATTACGCTTGGAGAAAATTTCAGGCGCCCATATTTTTCCCAGACGTTGCCGGAGTTCTGGAGAAGATGGCATATTTCACTCGGAGCGTTCTTCAGAGAATATGTATTCTATCCGGTATCGACTTCAAAGATCCTGTTGAAATGGAATACCAAGGTGCGGAAATATCTGGGAAATGCCATAGGAACCGGATTTGCCTCCTGTGTACCTATTCTGTGCGTATGGATCCTGACCGGACTCTGGCATGGGGCAAAGTGGAATTATATCGGATGGGGACTGTTTCACGGAATCCTGATCTGCTTATCGACATTATTTGAGCAGCCGGTCGCTAAATTAACAGAGAAACTGAATATACGGACAAACTGTATAAGCTGGAATATATTCCGGATGCTTCGGACATTTTTATTATGTGTGATCGGACGTATCATTTTTATGGGAAGTGGAATCCGTGCTTCCTTCCATATGATAGCCTCCTGTGTGGTTGACCGTGGTACATTTTATGACATTATAAATACATTTGCTCTGTCCCAACGGGAATGGGGACTGGTGTTGATCGGTTGTATGATCCTGTTATGTGTATCAGTTGCGCAGGAGATCCGGGAGCAGATGGGGATCAAAGAGGATATCAGAAGCTGGCTGCTACGTCAGAATCTCTGGCTGCGCTGGCTGGTTCTGATCGTTGGAATTCTATGCGTATTGACGTTTGGTGTATATGGTTCCGGCAGTCAGATCACATTCATCTATGAACAGTTTTAAGGGTAGGAGAACAAAACATGAAAACAGGAAAGAAAAAGGTTTTTGCAATAATAAAAAAAGTAATTTCAATCCTACTGTTTTTTGTCATATTATTATATTCTATATCGAAGGTCGGACAGTTTGCCAGACCGGATGAGAGTGACGCAGAGGCATGGGCAGAGTATTACGCGGAAGAAAAGGATACGGTCAATGCATTGATGATTGGATCCAGTGCGATATTCCGTTATTGGAATCCGCCACAGGCATATGAGGAACAGGGTTTTACCTCGGCTATGCTGGCTAGTTCGATCCAGGATCTGAATATGGCACCATACATTATGGAAGAAGCGGTAAAAAGCCAGAATGTGGATGTGTTTGTTATCGAGGTCAGAACCATGATCGCCAGAAATACAAATGATGATCACAGCCAGGAAGAGCGGGACTATTGGTTTGAACTGCTTATATCCGGCATGAATCCATCCATAACAAGGCTGCAGGCAATTCAGTCTATACATGGTGGAAGCTCTGTGAAGAAAGCAGAAATGATGTTTCAGATATTAAAATATCATAATAACCTGATGGAATTTGACCGGGAATTTATGATCAACCGTCTAAACAATCCGTCCAGTGATGATAAATTTGCAAGACCAAAATCAACGATCACGAATCTCAAAAACAAGAAACCGGATTATACAACGGATCAGAGTCTTGAACTGTCACAGGCATCTAAGGATACTCTGGATGCAATCGAGAAAAAGGCAAAGGAACTGGGGAAAAAGGTGCTGTTTATAGCGACACCGTATGTACCGGATGAGAGTCAGATCCGGGAGCATCTGGCTGTGGATGCCTATTGTGAGGAACAGGGCTATGACTGCCTGGATCTAAATCAGTATGTTGATGAGATGGATATTGATTTTAAAACGGATTTCTATAATCCAAAGCATACGAATATAGCAGGAGCAAAAAAGGTGACAAGCTTTCTTGGAGCATATCTGAAGGAGCAGTATCAGTTGAAGGAAACCTTGACTGAGGAGCAGAAGGTAAGCTGGGAAGATGCCTGTAAGGTATGGGATGAGGAAGATCGGAAATTTATGGACAAATGGAAGAAAAATGCAAAAAAGATTACAAAGAAAAAGGAGAAATAACAGGATCAATATGGAAACCGTGCTTCATTATATAAAAAAATATGCAGAGACACAACCGGATACGCTGGCTGTCTGTGAGTTAAAAAAACATCTGACATATGCGGAGTATTGGACGGCAATCAGAAAGATAGCGAATGTTCTGCTACAGAATGGTATAAAAAAGGATGCACATGTTATTTTACGATGCACGCAGAATGTTGAGTATATGGTTTTGTTTTCAGCCTTGCAGTATATGCAGGCGCTTGTGATCCCGGTTGAGCGATCTGCTTCACCGGAGCGTATGCAGGAAATCAGGGATAAGGTGGATGCAGAATGGCTGATCTCAAACAAAGCGTCAGAGGGACTGCGTTGGTTATCCCCGAAGAAGCTGATGGAACAGATGGAGAATACAGAAGAACTGGACGTTCCGCTTCCAAATGCAGATTCACGTTCGATGCTGTTGTTCACAACGGGTACGACCGGCAGCTCAAAGGGTGTTGTCATGCATCATAAGAATGATGTGGCAATTGCTGGGAATGTTATGAAGGGAATACAGATGAAACCAGGAAATGTGGAGATCATACCGATGCCACTCAATCATTCCTTTGGTATAAGACGGTATCAGTCGGATATGATAGGTGGCGGAACTGTCTGTCTGATGAATGGTATGGCTATGATGGGCAATCTCTGGAAGATGCTTGAGCAGTACCATGCAACATCGATGGCAATTTCTCCGGCGACACTTGGAATGATCTTTCATTTGTCAGATGACAGGATTGCAGGATATGCCGATCAGATCGATTATATACAGGTGGGATCAGCCCCGCTTCCGGAAACGGACAAGGAAAAGCTGCTCCGGTATCTTCCGCATACAAGACTTTATAATTTTTATGGATCGTCGGAAGCTGGCTGCTCCTGTATTCTGGAATTCAGCCGTCAGAATAAGAATGGTTGTATCGGATATCCGACCGTCAATTCTCTGGTGCGGTTTATAGATGAAGAAGGGAATGTTATAGAGAATGGATCTGAGAAACAGCCTGCTTTACTGGGCTGGGGTGGTTCGATTGTTATGGAGGGCTATTACAATGATCCGGAGCTTACTGCGAAAACGGTAGTGGATGGATATGTTATGACAAATGATCTTGGCTATATGGATGAAGATGGCAGTATTATTCTGGTTGGACGGGCAGATGATGTTATCAACTATGGTGGAAGCAAGATCTCGCCGGCAGAGGTAGAGGCTGTTGCAATCCGGTATCCGGGTGTGGCAGATTGTGCCTATAGTTCCGTTCAGGATCCGATCACCGGAGAATTGCCGGTTATGCTGATCGTACAAGAGGATGGATTCGACGAAACTGCATTCCAGATCTATATGCAGCAACAGGTTGAAAGCTATAAGTTACCGCAGAAGATATTCTATATTGAGAGAGTTCCGAAGACATTTAAAGGCTCGCTTCTTCGAAAAGAAATAAAAAAGATAGCAGAATCAAAGAATAAAGGAGAATAAAACTATGAATGATTTTATTGCAATGTTAAAGAAGATCAAACCGAATGTTGATTTTGAAAATGAAGATGCACTGGTAGATGATGGAATACTGGAATCTCTGGATATCATAACGATCATTGCAGAGATTGCAGACAAATACGATGTTATCATCCCAAGTGATGAGATCACATCTGATAATTTCAATTCCGCAGAAGCTTTGTACGAACTGGTAGAAGACCTGAAATAATTTTATCGTGAATATGTGCCGATAGTAAAAAGTATAACAGGAAATAGAATGCCCTCAAAGAATGACAGGTCTGCCGTCAGACAGAGAAGATGTCAAACTATGAGGGCGTTTTTGTTATAAATCTGTGAAGTGTGTCGTAAAAAGCAGAGCAGGATGATATACTGAACAGATAGAAAAAAGAAAAGGATGTTGTATGTATGAGAATCTGACAGGATGCATATCAGAAAATACACTATCTGGCAGGAAGAATAAAATTATGAATGTAATAGAGGAAAAGAAGAAAAAAAGGCATATTCACAGACCCCTTCTTTTTACAGGGATAATTCTGGTCATAGTGATAAATGCAGCAGCGTGGGCTGCACCGTGGATCAGTGGAAAGATGGGATGGGAAAACTGGTGCGACTGGTATGCAAAACATGTGAATCCGGTTATCGTTGCAGTATTTGCAAGATTTGGCAATCTATTTTCCTTTTCAATCGGGGAGCTTATGATCGTTACGGCAATCTTGCTGATACTTGCATTTCTGATCCTGAATATTTTGCTGATCTTTTTAAGAAAGCATAAGGGATATCGGAGATTTTGCAGAATCTATGACCTTGTTATTGCATATATAACGGTTGTAGTCTGTCTTATTATGACCGGAAACTGTACGATCTATTATCACTGTTCTTCGCTTTCTGTAAATGGAGAAACAGAGGAACGGCAGTATAAGGTAGAAGAATTGCAGGCACTTCGCAATTATATCGTAAAGCAGTGCAACGAATACAGCACTAAAGTTGAGCGGGATGAAAACGGATACATAACATATGATGGAGATATGCAGGAGCAGGCAGGAAATGCCCTTCGGGAACTGTCCGTTCAGTATCCACGGTTGTCCGGCTACTATCCGGATGTTAAGCATATGATGTTTTCCGGGCTGATGAGCCAGAGTTATATGGCGGGATATTATTTCCCGTTTTCGATGGAAGCAAACTGTAATGCCGATATGTATATTACAAATTATCCGGCAACCTATTGCCATGAGCTGGCGCATCTGCATGGGTATATCTATGAGGATGAGGCAAACTTTATATCTTATCTTGCCTGTATCGGCAGCGAAGATCCATTCTTTATTTATTCCGGGTATCTGAGTGTATTGTCCTATGTAGATAATGCCTATTATGAGGCTATCGGGGAGGATGCAGAACAGTATCTGGCAAATGAGAGGATTTCCGAACAGGTGCTTTCCGACGACATCTTTCTGCTCCCGGAGACTTGGGAAAAGGTAGAGGATAAGGCCATTCTATCGACAGATACCGTCAATCAGGCATCCAATACCTTCACTGAAACAAGCCTGAACCTGAACGGTGTCACAGATGGTTTTGCAGCCTATGACCGCGTGACCGGACTGTTATTACGATACTATGATGGTGAATTATATTAGAAATAATCAGTAGTTACATATACAGGAAGAAGCTGGATGGTATCTTCATGTAGCAAACCTTTTTTCACGTTGGTCCTTAACGAACCACGTAAGTGGTGAGTTTAGTACCATTACGTGAAAATAGAACGAAAGTGATTTGCGAAATGAATGATAACCTCCAGCTTCTTCCGTACAGTACATTTATAATGCCAGCAGCTTCCTGCAAAGGGCAACATGTGCGTTCCCATCGGTCGTACAACTGTTATAGATCTCGACTGTACCCTGTCCAGCAGATTCTGACTTTAGGCCTGCGGTGATCAGGCGGCGACGCAGTTCTACGGCAGTTCCGTGACTCCCGACAAAAATCTTGATATCCGGACCGACAACGGTTCGGATCATTTTTTCCACAAACGGATAGTGCGTACAGCCAAGCACGATCGCATCGATTCCCTTTTCCAGATAAGGCGAGAGAACCTCCTGCAGATAATCATGAAGCTCCGGACTGTCCAGATCTCCGTTTTCCACAAAGCCAACCAGCTTTGGACATGGTACACGGTAGATTACGGATCGGTCTTCGTATGTATGCATAAGCGATAGAAACTTATCCTGTTTTAAAGTCATAGGGGTAGCCATAACCGCGATCCGGTCATGTTCCTTCCAGAGAACGGCTGGTTTTAATGCCGGCTCAATGCCGATCACAGGGATGTCCGGATAGTCTGCACGAAGCATGGCAGCAGCAGCGCTGGTTGCAGTATTGCATGCGATCACGATCGCTTTCGCGCCATGTTCAAGCAGGAATTCCACACAGTTCCGGCTTAGATGCTGAATGTCAGTGACCTGGCGTGTGCCATATGGAGCATTCGCAGAATCACCATAATATATATAATTTTCCTCCGGCATCATTGAAACGATTTCTTTCAAAACACTGATACCGCCAATGCCGGAATCAAATACGCCGATTGGACGGGAATTATCTTTCATTTGTAAAACCTCCTAAAAAAACCTGCACTTGAAAATTATACTACTATATGAAAAGAAAAGACAACCTATAAGTGAAAACAATACAAAACAATCTGCAGAAGACGATAAGACATAAATATTGGATAAACAGGGCGTACAGGATAAAAAAGTTGCGTATTCTGTAGCAACCATATATAATCGGGAATGTGAATACAGATAAAAAACAAAAGGAAATAAGACAGAAATAGATCAGGTGAAATAAATATACTAAAACGGTCGGCAGACAGTCAGGAGGAAAGAAATGGAAATCGAGCAGAAACAGAGTACAGAAGCAGAGCAGAGTGAGAGATTGCAACAGAATGTAGAAGATACGATCCCTGCAAGCCGGGAGCTGAAATCTCTGGTAAAAGAGAAGATGATCGAATATTATGCGGGAGATGCCAGACGGATCCATCATTTTCTGAAGGTTCATTCTTTTGCCAAGCTGATCGGGGAGATGGAAGGAGTCACAGGAGAAGAACTGGAGATCCTGGAAGTCGCTGCACTTGTGCATGATATAGGCATAAAGAACTCAGAAAAGAAATATGGATATAATACAGGAAAGACACAGGAAAAGGAAGGCCCGCCGGAAGCAGAAAAACTGCTTATTCCATTGACAGATAATGCCGCCTTTATTGAACGGGTATGTTATCTGGTCGGGCATCACCATACCTATTCCAATATTGACGGAACGGATTATCAGATACTGGTAGAGGCAGATTTCCTTGTGAACCTGTATGAGGATAAAGAGCATATCAAAGCAGTCCGGTCTGCTTATGAGAAGATCTTCCGGACACGGTCGGGAAGAAAGCTATGTAAGGAGATCTTTGCGCTTTCATAAATATAAGGAAATCTTAACTGATTTTTAATTTTTGCAGGAGTACATGTGCTTGCAGGAACGCGATAAATTTTATATAATGAGTTGATGTGCTGAATGGCACACGAAAAGGCAGGTATTTATATGGTTGGAAATAATAATGGATATGAATACAGAAACCTGGAATCGATCATAAAATACAGAAGATATAGTTATTAGGAGGACGCAATGAGTAAATACAAGATTAATACAACCTGTGTACAGGGAGGTTATGAACCGGGAAACGGAGAACCACGTCAGGTTCCGATCTATCAGAGTACGACATTCAAATATGCAACAAGTGAGGATATGGGTAAATTATTTGATCTGGAGGCAGACGGATATTTTTATTCCAGACTTCAGAATCCGACAAATGATCTGGTCGCAAAGAAGATCTGTCAGTTAGAGGGTGGTGCGGCTGCAATGCTTACCGGTTCCGGTCAGGCTGCAAACTTCTATGCCGTATTCAATATTGCAAATTGCGGCGATCATGTTGTTGCATCGAATTCTATTTATGGCGGAACCTATAACTTATTTGCTGTAACCATGAAGAAGATGGGAATTGATTTCACATTTGTTGATCCGGATGCATCCGAAGAAGAGCTCCGCGCGGCGTTCCGCCCGAATACCAAGGCATTGTTTGGTGAGATCATAGCAAATCCGGCTCTGACCGTATTAGATATTGAGAAGTTTGCAAAGGTAGCGCATGAGCAGGGAGTACCGCTTATCGTAGATAATACATTCCCGACTCCGATCAACTGCCGTCCAATCGAATGGGGAGCAGATATCGTAACTCATTCCACAACTAAGTATATGGATGGTCATGGAGCAGCTGTCGGCGGATGTATCGTAGATGCCGGAAAGTTTGACTGGATGAAATACGCAGACAAATTCCCGGGACTTACCACACCGGATGACAGCTACCATGGAATTACATATGCAGAGAAGTTCGGAAAAGAGGGTGCATTCATTACAAAGGCAACTGCACAGCTGATGCGTGATTTCGGTTCTGTACAGTCTCCGCAGAGTGCATTTATCCTGAATCTCGGACTGGAGAGTCTGCATGTCAGAATAAAGCGTCACTGTGAGAATGCACTCGCGGTTGCAAAATATCTGGAACAGAATGATAAGGTTGCTTATGTGAATTATTGTGGACTGGAAAATGACAAATATCACGCACTTGCAGAAAAATATCTGCCAAACGGCTCCTGCGGCGTTGTAAGCTTCGGTGTAAAGGGTGGAAGAAAAGCAGCGGAAGAATTCATGAAGCACTTAAAACTCGGTTCGATCGAGACACATGTAGCGGATGCGAGAACCTGTTGTCTGCATCCGGCAAGCGCAACACACAGACAGATGAATGATGAAGAACTGACAGCATGCGGTGTATATCCGGATCTTGTCCGTTATTCATGTGGACTGGAAGATGCGGAAGATCTGATCGCAGATCTGGAACAGGCATTTGCGCAGATCTAGGATCTGAACCGGTCTGAAATATAGAAAGAAGATAGCCACAGCAGAACTGTTATAGGAAATAGCAAAGGAAATATCCTGCTGTGGATGGAGGAAGAAATGAAGTTAAGAATTGCCAAGGGTTGTATTGTAATTATGCCCGTGATCGGTACTCTGGGACTGTTTATATTTACATTTGTTGGAAAGATCATATACGGATGGGGACTGTTTGTTATCATGCTGTTGTTGTCTGGTATTATTAATCAGTTGTTTTTCCGTTGCCCGCACTGTGGAAAGTCAATTCCTGCAAATGCGACACTGAATCAGAAATACTGTCCGTTGTGCGGAGCTGACCTTGGTCTTATTGATTCGCCGTTCAGTTATTATTCAAAATGCAAAAAAAATAAGAATGGACAGTATCAGGCATATACTACAGTTGGGTATCTGGCATTTATTGTTGGTACAGCAATCGTATTATTTATCGTTGTAGCACTTCTTGGATTTGACAGTGTATTTAAAGGAACCGGACGGATCCTGATTCTTGCGGCACTGACGCTTGGATTTTTGATCGGTATGATGTGCAGATGTATCGTAGGGTCAGTTGCAAAGCTTGATAAAGAACATCTGTATTACAGTAAGATTCCCGGAAGATGGAAATGTTATGATATTTCTGATATAAAGGAACAGGCAAAGCTGCATAAGCCGTTTTACCATGTGGTAAGAGGGTATGTTATGATGACTTCAAAGGGAGTTATAGCCATTCCGGCAGCAACTTATAAAGGAGGAAAAGAATTTCTTCAGAAGCTGACAGAATACATTAACGAGCCGATGGTGGATATTATGCCGGAGATGGTGGCATCTAAGAGAAGCGAAGAAGGCAAAAAGGCAGAAGCTGAATACAGAGCCTATAAGGACAGTATAAAAGAGAAAGGTGAAAACTAAGTATGGAAAGCGGCAAGATAAAGAACGAAGCATTGTTGGAGGCAATTGAGGTTTTTAAGGCCGAAAATAATCAGCAGAATCTAAAGAATTTTATTGAGAAGTTATTACAGGCAAGATTTATCCTGCCTGCAACACTGGATCCAAAACCGGTAAAAGATGATCAGGGAAGGATCATGGGAGATGGAAAATTCAGAGTAAATTTCCGTGTTATCACAGATAATACAGGAAAGAATTTCTTCCCATGTTTTACAAATGACGAAGAATTCGAGCATGCGATCAAGGAAGTAGAAGTTGAGAAGATGGCACTTACTTATAAAGAGGTTGCCCCACTGGTTCTGAATTCCAATGGTCAGATCCAGGGAATCGTGATTGATCCATACACAGTTGGTATGCAGGTCCCGGATGCACTTATAAAGACAGTGGATGAGAGCAGAAAGAGTGTGCTTGAGGAGCATAAGAATACCAATATCAAGAAGCATACAATTCCGGCAAATACAAAGATCCGTTTAAGAAGTCCGAAATATATGCCGGTTGATATGTTGGATGAAGCAAAGAAATTTCTGGCTGAACGTCCAAATGTAAAGGCAGCTTATATCCAAATGATGGAAAAAGAAAATTCAGATGAAGAGTATCTGATCACAATTGATTTTGAAGGTGACGAAGAAGATTTATTTGATTCGCTTCTTCCAAAGATAAAACCGCTTGCATTTGGTATTCCAATCGCACTTACAGGAACAGATAACGGACTTGGAAAAAAGGTTACAGAGAATACAGAGCCATTCTATAAAAAAGAAATTGTAGGAGATAATAATGTTTAAAAAATATCTGATCATGTTTCTGATATCTATGGTACCGATCGTGGAACTGCGAGGTGCGATCCCATATGCAGCGGTATTCGGAATACCGACATTTCGTGCACTGATCATCTGTATGATCGGCAACATGCTTCCGGTTCCGGTGATCTTCTGGTTCGCCAGACGGGTTCTGATATGGGGAAAAGATAAGAAATATATAGGAAAATTTTTTACATGGTGTATTCAGAAGGGTGAAAAAGGCGGACAGAAGCTGCTTGAGAAAACAGGCGGTGGAGTTTATATTGCACTGTTGCTGTTTGTCGGGGTTCCACTTCCGGGTACAGGAGCCTGGACGGGTACTCTGGCAGCCAGCTTCTTAGATCTTGACTGGAAGAAGAGTGCGCTTGCCGTTATGGGTGGTGTTGTACTTGCAGGTATGATCGTGGGAGTTGTAAGCTACGGACTGCTTGGTGCAATTGCAGCATTATTCTGATATCATAAATATGGAATAAAATTTTAATAAGAGATATGTCTGCAGGACGAGAGAAGCTGCAGAACTTGCAGGCGTATAAGGAGATAGATATGGTAAATCCGGCATCAATTTTTAAGATAAAATCCGCATGGGAGAAATTTGCATCCAATCATCCAAAGTTTCCGATGTTTTTACAGGCTGCGATGGCAAGCGGGATCAAAGAAGACTATATTATAGAAGTAAAGATCACGGATCCGGAGGGAAAGCAGATCTGTACAAATGTAAAACTGACAGAATCGGATATGGAATTATTCCATACCTTAAAGGATCTGAAGGGGTAAATACAGACAATCCAATAAATGCGGCATATTTCTTTATAAAATTAAAAAATAGGGAATATGTCTAAAAACAGAAAAAGATTTCTTGACTTGCACTGTATACTTGTGTTATTGTTAAACGTGCGATGAAAGAGGTCTTTTTTTTATGCCTTAAAATAAGTAATGGAGGTAGATGGAAGTGCGCGTTAAAATAACATTGGCATGTCAGGATTGTAAACAGCGTAATTACAATATGACAAAGGATAAGAAAACGCATCCAGACAGAATGGAAACAAAGAAGTACTGCAGATTCTGCAAGAAGCATACAGTACACAAGGAAACAAAATAGTTCCGGACCAGTGAAGGAGGATTGGTTTAATGGCAAAAAGTGAAGAAAAATCAACAGCTCTCAAGAAAAGCTGGACCCAGGAACTAAAGGGTGAATTCAAGAAAATCACATGGCTTGACAGAACAACCCTGCTTAAGCAGTCAGCCGTAGTAATCGTTTCAACAGTAATCCTCGGAGCTATTATTGCAGTCGTTGATTGGCTTATACAAATAGGCTTGAATTTCATAATATAATGAGTAAAGGTTGGTGAATTATATGGCAGATGCAGAAAGCGCAAAATGGTATGTAGTCCATACCTACTCAGGTTATGAAAATAAGGTTAAAGCTGATATTGAGAAAACAATTGAAAACAGAAAATTACAGGACCAGATATTAGAAGTATCTGTACCCGTAGAAGAATCCATTGAGGTTAAGAACGGTGTACAGAAAGCTGTTACCAGAAAACTGTTCCCTGGCTATGTTCTGCTCAATATGATTATGAACGATGCCACATGGTATGTAGTTCGTAATACAAGAGGTGTTACAGGATTCGTAGGACCAGGATCAAAACCGGTTCCGTTATCAGATGATGAGATGAAGTACCTTGGAATCAACAAGGAGACAATCGTGATCGATGCGGAAGTAGGCGATATGGTTGAGGTTACAGCAGGTGCCTGGGAAGGTACCGTGGGTAGTATTAAGGCAATTAACCCAAGTAAACAGACCATTACCATCGATGTAGAAATATTTGGCCGTGCAACATCTGTAGAGATTGCATTCGCTGATATCAAGAAATTGTAAGAGTGAGTGGAAGGGTATCCCCCGTTATTACCACAATATTTTTGGAGGTGCGCTAAGATGGCGAAGAAAGTAGAAGGATATATCAAATTACAGATCCCTGCAGGAAAGGCAACACCTGCACCACCTGTTGGACCAGCTCTTGGTCAGCACGGTGTTAATATCGTTGCATTTACAAAGGAATTCAATGCTAGAACTGCTAACGAAGGAGATATGATCATTCCTGTTGTTATTACAGTTTACCAGGATAAGAGCTTTAGCTTTATCACTAAGACTCCTCCTGCATCACTTCTGATCAAGAAGGCTTGTAATATCAAATCCGGTTCAGCTAACTCAAAGAAGACAAAGGTTGCAACTATCTCAAAGGCTAAGGTTCAGGAAATTGCCGAACTTAAGATGAAAGATTTAAATGCTGCAAGCCTTGAAACTGCTATGAGCATGATCGCTGGAACAGCTCGTTCAATGGGCGTTACAGTTGAAGAGTAATTAAGAATAAAAACATTTTGGTGGGAGGGTCGCTCCCGATAAGACCACAGGAGGTTTAATAATGAAGAAAAGTAAGAAATATATAGATGCAAGCAAGCTCTATGACAAAACAGCCGTTTACGAGTTTGAAGAGGCAGTTGCTTTGGTAAAGAAAATGGCTACAGCTAAATTTGACGAGACAATCGAAGCTCACTTAAGACTGGGCGTTGATGGACGTCACGCAGATCAGCAGGTACGTGGTGCTGTTGTATTACCTCATGGAACAGGTAAGACAGTTAAGGTTCTCGTATTCGCTAAGGGAGATAAGGTAGACGAAGCTCTTGCTGCCGGTGCTGATTACGCAGGTGGTGAGGAATTAGTTCCAAAGATCCAGAAAGACGGATGGTTAGATTTCGATGTTGTTGTAGCTACACCTGATATGATGGGTGTTGTTGGACGTCTTGGTCGTGTACTTGGACCTAAGGGCTTAATGCCAAACCCTAAGGCTGGTACAGTTACAATGGACGTAACAAAAGCAGTTAATGATATCAAAGCTGGTAAGATAGAGTACAGACTTGATAAAGCCAATATTATCCATGTGCCAGTGGGAAAAGCTTCCTTTACAGAGGAACAGTTAGACGAAAACTTCCAGACCTTAATGGATGCTATTGTAAAAGCAAAGCCATCAGCTGCTAAGGGACAGTACTTTAAGAGCGTTGTAATTGCTTCAACAATGGGTCCTGGTGTAAAGGTTAACACAACAAGATTTGCGTAAATCTTATATACCAATATATTGACAGAACGACCATCATGCAGGACGCGCCTGCGTGGTGGTCGTTTTGTGCTATATGGAAAATCTTTAAGGGAAGGTAAAAACTTCCTTGACATATACAGGCTGCTCAGCTAAAATTTTTATGGGTAAACGCTTTAGTGTGGAAAAACATAAAAGCGAAAAAGTAAAGCCAAGATCAGACATGGAGGATAGTCACATATGAGACAGAAGAAGATTCATTACATCTATAACGATGCAATGGAATGTATGGATTTTGATGAAAGAAAAAAGCTTCAGGGAGAGAGACTGAGAGCTACCGTAGAGTTGGAATATAATAATGTTCCTGCTTACAGAAAGAGAATGGATGAAGCCGGAGTAAAACCGGAAGATATTAATGGAATTGAAGATATCGTAAAGCTTCCATTTATGCAGAAAACCGATTTGAGAGATAATTTCCCATATGGACTATTTGCTGCAGATCTTAAAGATATTGTACGTATTCAGGGGTCTTCAGGAACAACCGGAAAGCCGATCGTATCAGGATACACGGAAAATGATATTAAGGTATGGACAGAGATGGTTACCAGAGCATTGACTGCTGCAGGCGGTACAAAGGATGATATCATTCAGGTTGCTTATGGTTATGGTTTATTTACCGGCGGACTGGGGGCACATCAGGGTGCAACAGAGATTGGAGCTACAGTAATTCCAATGTCATCCGGTAATACACAGAGACAGATTATAATGATGAAAGAGCTTGGTGCTACGATGCTCTGCTGTACACCATCTTATGCAACATATCTGGCAGAAACCATCCATGAAATGGGAATCAAGCCGGAAGAATTAAAACTGAAATCCGGTTGTTTTGGTGCAGAGCCATGGACAGAGGAAATGAGACAGCATCTGGAAGATCTGCTTGATTTTGATGCACTCGATATCTATGGCCTTACGGAGATCGGTGGTCCCGGTGTTGCATTTGAATGCATGGAGAAGCATGGTATGCATATCAATGAAGATCATGTGCTTGCAGAGATCATCGATCCGGTAACAGAAGAACCGCTTCCGGATGATACACCGGGTGAACTGGTATTTACTACACTGACCAAGACAGGTGCGCCTATGATCCGTTACAGAACACATGATATCTGTACTTTGCATCATGGAACATGTGCTTGTGGAAGAACAACAGTTAAGATGAGCCGTATCACAGGACGTACCGATGATATGCTTGTTATTCGTGGTGTCAATGTATTCCCAAGTCAGATTGAAGCTGTACTGATGGGTGTGAAAGAAGCGTCTGCACATTATATGCTGGTAGTTGATCGTGTAAATTCACAGGATAAGCTTACCGTTCAGGTGGAATTAAAGGATGATGTTGATATAAACGATGCGGATAAGCTTGAGAAGATGGCTGCATATATCAAGACACAGATCAAGCAGACTCTGCTGATCAGTGCCAGGGTAGAACTGCTTCCGCCGAAGTCTATCGCTCGTTCCGAGGGCAAGGCAAAGCGTATCACCGATAACCGAAACACCGGCTTCTAAACCTGGATATACGATAGGGGCTTACTTCTTGTTTTTTAGCTCTGCCATCATAAATGACTTGTTGCGGTTTCTATTCACTGCATATGTCTGATTCGTAAATACTCCTGTGCCAACTCGCCTTCGGCTGAGCGGAGCACTTAGTGAAGACGAGCGTTAGCGCGAAGTCTGAGGTTAGTGCGTGCCATGTAAGTACACTTAGCGAAAACAAACGTTAGCGTAGTTTGAGGTTAGTGTAGCTTACTCTAATGTACATATGCAGCGAATAACGAAATCCTCACAGATGTCATGTTATGAAGGCAGGACTAATAACCAAGAGTAAGCCCCTGCCTTTATATATCGTCAGAAGCCGGATGTGTTCGGTTGTCAAATTATTGTGACAGAGAGTGCTTGCAGATAGCTTCGGTTGTGCCTATAATATAGACTATGAGATGAAACAGGCAATTGCAGAAAGCATATTGTAGAAATGTTTAAACAGAGCATAGAATATTCTGCAATGCCTGTTTTGAACAAACAACCAGGAGGCAGACAGATATGAAAGCGGAATATATGCTCCGGGTCAGATATTTTCTGGCACATAATAAAATAAAGGTGGTATTATGTCAGCTTGCTTTTCTACTGGTTTCGTCGTTTATTCTGGTTCCGGTTGTATTTCGTGGATTCTATCTGGCGATCAAATTGTCCGGATATAGTTCGATCACGAAAGAGAACTTTCTGGATGTCCTGATCAAGCCGGGATCTATTATTTATATATTGCTTCTTATTGTACTGCTCATGGTGTTCATGTTGTTGAACCTTACGATGTATATTGTATTGTTTGATGCATCGCTCCGGCACAGCAGACATGGCTTGATTGAATATCTGGTACAGGTCGAGAAGCATTTCTTCCGTTTCTTTGGGAAAAGGAAGATCGTGCGTATTTTCTACATGCTTCCATTTGCATTTGCAGTATACATGCCACCGTTTCTGATGGCATTAAATAATAATACGGTCACAAAATACCTGTTGAAATTGTGTATTCGGGGAACCGGGAAGAAAGCATTTTGGATCGGATTTGCAGTGATCTATCTGATCTGTATCTGGGTTATGTCCGTAAAGATTCCATATATCCGGTTGCTGATCCTTGGAAATGTCGATGCATCAAAAGTAAAAGAGCAGACCCGGCTGACACGACGGGAAAGATTTCATCATTTTATGTTCCAGATGTTATGGGAATTGTTTATTGCTTTATTCTGCGCGGTACTATATGCAGTATTTATTCTGGTAAGTGTTCTTGTTATCAAGGCAAAATCTGATGGCGACAATGTTCTGATACTGTTTTATGAAGTGTATAATCGTATAAACATCGTTGTCGGAGGGTTGCTGCTTTTTATCTGTGGCATGTTCAACATTTCTGCAGCATTACAGCTCGCACGACCAAAGATGCTTATGTATTATGTAGATAATGCAGAGCTTAACAAGCAGACCCATTATGTATTGGTCAGTATGGTTGCTGTTGCCTGTGTATTGGCAATATATCTGAATGTCAGATTTTTGTCTGCAGGTACGACACCGACATACGCTTCCCTTGGAGCAACGTTGATCACCGCACACAGAGGTTCCAGCAGTGAAGCTCCGGAGAATACAATCCCTGCATTTGAAAAGGCAATCGAAGAAGGGGCAGATTATGTGGAAATGGATGTCCGGCTGACTTCAGATGGGGAACTTGTGCTGATGCATGACCCATCAACCAAGCGGACGACAGGTGTTAATAAGCTGGTATGTGATACTACTTATGAGGAGCTGCAGCAATTGGATGCCGGAGCAGAATTTTCAGATGAATATGCCGGAACAAAGATTCCGACCTTACAGGAAGCAATCGATACCTGTAAAGGCAAGGTCATGATGAACATAGAACTGAAAACGGTCCGGAATGACGGAGAACTGGAAGCAAAGGTTGCGCAGGTGCTCAAAGAGAATAACATGGAAGAGCAATGTATTGTCACATCCTTTAAGCAACGGTCTCTTGTACGGATCAAGAAAGATGATCCGGATATCGTGACGGGCTATATATACAGCTTCGGATACAGCAACCGGACAAATTATGAAGCAATGGATGTGTTAAGCATTGATGCCAGATACCTGACCAGGCAGGTGGTAACCGGAGCACATAAAAAAGGTATTATGGTCTGCGCATGGACGGTAAATACCAGCAGCGAGATGCGTCGCATGATGGCGATTGGTGTGGATAATATCATCACGGACCGCGTGCCGCTTGCAAAGAGAACCTTAAAGCATAAGGACAGTAATGCCGTATCAGATATGGTAAAATATATATTTGAACAGTAAAAAAATTATCAATACTATGGAAATTGAGAAAAGAATGTGCTATAACAGAAACTATGAATATTATTTTTTTACGAAATAGAAACTGAAAGGATGAATGGTTATGGAGAAGAAAAATATTGACTGGTCAAGTATCGGTTTTGGTTATATCAAAACGGATAAAAGATATGTATCAAATTATAAGAATGGTGCATGGGATGAAGGAACATTAACAGATGATGCGAACATTGTATTAAGTGAGTGCGCAGGTGTTCTTCAGTATGCCCAGACAGTATTTGAAGGATTAAAGGCATATACAACAGAAGATGGCAGAATCGTATGTTTCCGTCCTGATCTGAACGCAAGCAGAATGGCAGATTCAGCAAAGAGACTTGAGATGCCGGCATTCCCGGAAGATAGATTTGTAAAGGCAGTAGAAGAGACAGTAAGAGCAAATGCTGCTTATGTTCCACCTTATGGTTCAGGTGCAACTCTTTACATCAGACCATATATGTTTGGTTCCAATCCTGTAATCGGTGTTAAGCCGGCAGATGAGTATCAGTTCAGAATGTTCTGTACACCAGTAGGTCCTTACTTTAAGGGCGGTGCAAAGCCAATTACGATCAAGGTTTCAGATTTTGATCGTGCAGCACCTCATGGAACAGGTCATATCAAGGCTGGTTTGAACTATGCAATGAGCCTTCATGCAATTGTTACAGCTCATCAGGAAGGTTATGATGAGAACATGTACTTAGATGCAGCAACCAGAACAAAGGTAGAAGAGACAGGTGGAGCAAACTTCATCTTCGTAACAAAGGATGGAACAGTTGTAACCCCTAAGTCAAACAGTATCCTTCCATCGATCACAAGACGTTCACTTATGGTAGTTGCTGAGAAGTACCTTGGACTGAAAGTAGAGCACAGAGAAGTATACTTCGATGAGGTAAAAGATTTTGCAGAGTGTGGTCTGTGTGGTACAGCAGCCGTTATCTCACCGGTAGGTAAGATTGTTGATCATGGCAAAGAAATCTGCTTCCCAAGTGGAATGGAGAAGATGGGACCGGTTATCCAGAAGCTCTATGATACATTAACAGGTATCCAGATGGGCAGGATCGAAGCTCCGGAAGGATGGATCAAAGAGATCAAAGTAGACTAATTATTAAAATAGTTTCTATAAAGAAAAAAGATATGGCGTAAATTCCCTTGGTGGGATTTGCGTCATATCTTTTTTTAGGCATTTCCATGAAAATCCAGAAGCTCACGAACGTCTACCTCAAGTGCATCTGCAATGTTAAACAGCAGATCCAGCGAAATGGATCGGACGATGTTGGGGGCTTCGACGGCTCCTAGATGTTGTCTTGAAATGTCCAGTTTTTCTGCAAGTTGTTCCTGAGTATATCCCTTATGCTTGCGATAATACGAAATATTATACCCCAATTCTATATATCGCTTATCATTATGAGTCACCTCAGCGTGTTTGCTCATATAATCACCTCAACTATGTATTTTATGTAAATTTTTATAAAATATAAATTAGACGTAATGAAACATATGATATTAGATATATGACATGTGCTATTTGAAAATATCCGGTTTTAGTTTTCAGGTTAATTATTAAGCCGGATAAAGACGGGAATTTACACAAATATTAAGTTTGTAATTAGCCATATGGTACAAAAATGCCCTTAAAAACAATAAAATGCGTATATTTTATGTGCATCTATACAAAAATGACCTGGAAATTGTTTTTATTATTGATATTTAAAATACGACAATATATACTTCTATATTGTGAGATGTCACAAAATAAATAACAAAGAAAAAAGGATGCCATAAAGGAATGGTATCCGGAAAATGAACTGTAAACAGAAGGAAGGAACAGTTCAGAATGAAGAATGGAGGTAAACTATGAAAAAGGATTTTTTCAAACGTGGAACAGCATTGGCGCTAAGTGCGGCAATGGCGATTAGTTTATTGCCAGCCATAAGCCCACTTTCAAAAGTTGATGCTGCGACAACTGAAACCGGAAAAACGATTTTAGGTATCGGCGTTTCAGGAATTGGGAATCCATATGGATCTCATAATGGTGACAAGTTGAGTACAACAGATTCCTGGAAGGGAAGTTATGTGTACTATGGTAAGTATGATGGGGAACCGATCAAGTATCGTGTATTAGATACAGAAAGCCGGTATTCATTTTCTACTGGTGCTTCCAGTATGCTGCTTCAGACAGATAAAGTGGTTGGACCGCAGGTATACTCCTATACTTTTGCAGGTAAGACGACATCTACAGAGCAGTATTCCTATGCTGACAGTTCATTAGTTAAATGGATGAATGAAATCGGTTATAAAAAAATGACCTGTTCCATTACAAATAAAGAGATGCCTTATTTTTTAAATGGATTTTCTTCAGTTGAATTGAATGGAATCCTGGCAAGTACAAAGGCATCAAGGAACAGCGGTGATGGAGGCTTGGATTCTGCTACAGGCAGTTCTGAATATATATATACACCGTTAAATAAGGACAAGGTATTTGCACTTGATGTTTCCGAATACAGAAATACACATTATGGATATCCGGATACAGCGAATAAGGCAAAGCAGAGAGAACAGGATGTAAATAAAACATTGTATGGATATTTTATAAGATCTACTGCTAAGAATACCGGACTCACAGGTGCAATGGGTGTTCAGGTAAAAGATGGTGTTGAGCTTTGCTTCCAGGGACCACTGGCATCTACACCGGCATTTAACCTGAATAAAGATAATGTATTATTTACATCACTGGTATCCGGTACAGCTGGTCAGTATGGAGCAGCATATAAGTTTACAATACTGGATCCGTCAATGGAGCTTTCTGTAGGAGGTTCTGTTGATCGGACCGGTAGTGTTGTAACAGTGCCATATTCCATGACAGGAGATAAGGGAGATCAGATATCATATCTGGTAACAGACAAAGCATATAATGCATCAGGTGTAAAAGTGCTTGCATATGGAAAAGCAGCAACAGCATCTATGGCAGGAGATGTAAGATTAAATCTTGCATCTATAGCAGCGAAGATTGGAAATAGCTGTACTGTTGATCGTTTAGTAAAAAATTATAAAATTTATCTGGTTGCTGAAACAATAAGCAAGGATATAGCATCGACATCTGATATTGATGAGAGCCTGTTTACAGATTATGCAAGTAAGCCTGTTCAGGTATCTGTTCCAAAAGCGGGGAATGAACCAGATGTAGATCCAGACGGTCCGATCATTAATCCGGATCCACAGCCAGATCCAACAGAAAAATGGAAAGGAAATTATGTCTGGTTTGGTTCTTATAAGGGCGAACCATTAAAGTTCCGCGTGCTTGATACAGATTCCGGAGCAGATTTTAATACTGGCAACAGTTATCTGCTTGAATATGATTCAACCATTAACCACAAATATAATAGTGAAGATAGTGCATCAAATAATTATGTATTTAAGAATGAATGGATGAATGATGACAGTACCGGTTTCTTGGAGACATTTACATCGGTAGAAAAGAGCACAATTGCATCCAGTACAAAGACAGGCGTATCTGCAACAGATGGTGCAGGACTTGCCGGTAAAGTATCTTATGAGGATAAAACACAGTTGAAGGATACCAAGGTTTTTGCATTGAGTGCGGGAGAGGCTTCGAATACCAGCTATGGATATCCGGATACAAACCAGGCTTCTATGCAGAGAGTAAAGGGAACCAATTATAATTTAAGAAGTAATTATACTCCGTTTAATTATCATGTAGTGGGAAGCTGTGTTGCATCAGATGGACAGTTGAACAATATATACGATTTTCAATGCAGAACATCACCAGCTATGAACATCAACAAGGATACAGTTCTGTTTACGAATCTTGTAGCAGGCAAGGCTGGAACTTATGGTGCAGAATATAAGCTGACACTTTTAGATGATGGAATGACAACAGCAGTTACAGAGACTCCTTCCATGTCCGGTAATGTGATTACAATTCCGTATAAGATCAGTGGAACCAATAAGAAGAGTGTAAATCAGCTTTCATATCTTGTAACAGATAAGAATTATAATGCAAAGAATGCAAATATCTTGGCATATGGAAAGCTGGATGATGTAGCAGCAGCTACATTGTCAGGCACAACAAAACTCAATCTTGCAGCAGTTGTTAACAAGATTGGCAAGGCTGGAATAACAACAGAAAATATTTTTGACAAATATAAAGTTTATATTGTTGCAGAAGAAATCAATGTGGATGATCTTACAACGGTGGGTATTGATGAAGGTTTATACACAAATTATGCAAGTGAGCCGACATCTGTTCCAAAGCCTGTAAATACATCTGATGCAAATCTGAAACGTGTAGAAACACCTACCGTAACAGTGTCATCTGATAAGAAGACATTAACTCTTGCTACAAAGACAGCAGGTGCAACCATTTATTACACAACAGATGGAAGTGATCCAAGCAGCAAGAATGGAACCAAGTATACAGGAGCATTGTCAGTTAAAGATAATGTAGGAAAGAAGATTACTATGATCGCTGTAAAGGCTGGAATGAAGGACAGCTATATTGTGTGCTATACAGTGAAGGAGCAGCCGGATCCACCAGTGATCGTGATCAAACAGGTTGATAAGCCAACTGCAAAGCTGACAGATGATAAGAGTGCAGTGATCCTTTCTACAACTACAGAGGGTGCAGATATCTATTATACAACAGACGGAACAACTCCAAGCAAGACACACGGTAAGAAATATACAGGACCATTTTCTGTAATGGGAGCAGATGGTAAACAGATTAAAACAGTGAAGGCTGTCGGTGTTAAAGATAACATGAAAGACAGTGATATTCAGGAATATACTGTAGAATCACTGGAGCCTGGTAAAAAAGAGGAAGGAGATAAGGCTCAGGTTGGAAAGCCATCCGTTAAGGCTTCCGATGATGGTACATCACTGATCATCACAGCAGATCCGAAAGATGCAGATATTTACTACACAACAGACGGATCAACACCAAGCAAGAAGAACGGAACCAAATATACAGGACCAATTCCTGCAACAGATAAGAATGGAAAGACGATTGATACGATCAAGGTTATTGGCGTAAAAGATAACATGAAGGACAGTGATATTGCAACTGTTAAGGTAGCAGATCTGAAGACCCAGAAGCCAACGATTGCAGCAAGCAGTGACAAAAAGACAATTACTGTTTCAGCAGTAAAGGGTGCAACGATCTACTACACAACAGATGGAAGCACACCGACCAAGAAGAATGGCAAGAAGTATACAGGTCCGATTGATGCAGCTTCTGTTGCCGGTAAGACAATTAAGGCAATTGCAACTCTTCCGGGTAAATTAAACAGTGATGTGGTATCGGCAGAAGTAAGCAAACTGATTCCGTCTACACCTGTAAATCCTGTTAAGGACCAGGTTGCAGCACCAACCGGAACACGTTCCAAGGATAACAATACATTTACTCTTGCTACAAAGACAGCAGGTGCAACAATCTACTATACAACAAATGGAAGTTATCCAACAACCAAGTATGGTACAAAGTACACAAAGCCACTTACAATTAAGAAGAATTCTACAACTACGATCACAGCGATCGCAGTTAAGAATGGAATGGAAGACAGTGATGCAGTACAGTTTGTTGTAATCCGTCTTTCAGATGGAACAGTAACCGTTAAGAAAGAAGAAGTAACACAGCCGGGACCAAAGCCAGGTACAAAAGAAGCCGATAAGTGGATTTCAAGCGATAAGGTAGACAAGTATACCAAGGGACAGCTTACAGGCAGAGCTTCTGCTACAACAAACAAGGTAACCTTACGTTGGGAACGCTTGAAAGAGGCTGATGGATACATCATCTACGGTAACTATTGCAATAAGAAGAATAAGATTTACAAATATAAGAAGATCAAGACTGTTTCTGCAAGTAAGTTAAAGGGTAAGAAGAACATTAGCTATACACTTACAAAGCTTGCAGGCGGTAAGAAATTCAAGAAGAATACATTCTATAAATTTAAGGTTATTGCTTATAAGAATGTAAGAAATTCCAAGACTGGAAAGATAGAAAAGAGAATGATCGGCAAGTCCTTCCAGTTACATACAATAACTGCAACAAAGAAATACAAGTACAACAACCCGATCGGTGTTACTGTAAAGAACACAAAGGGTAAAACAGTTTCAAAGGTTACAGTTAAAAAGGGCAAATCCGTTTATCTTGATGCAACAGTCAAGATGGCTAAGAATAAGAAACTGAAAGTTCACTGTGAGAAGGTTCGTTGGATCTCAACAAATAGCAAGATTGCAACTGTTTCACAGGGTGGCAGAATCAAGGGTAAGAAGAAAGGTAAATGTTATGTATATGCGCTTGCTCAGAATGGTGCCCGTAAGAAACTGAAGATTACAGTAAAATAAAGCCCCCAATATATGATGTATTAAATATACAAGGAGACTCGTCTGTCCTAGTTGGCAGGCGGGTCTTTTTTTCATTCATTTTTTATGGGAATTTAATTGACTTTTATATAGGTAGTGATAGAATACCTCTACATGCGAAAATTATAGAGAGGTGAAATTATGCAGATAATTAAGAATTTGAAGCCATATTGGAAATCGGTTCTGATCATTGTTCTGTTATTGATCGTTCAGGCATATTGTGATCTGGCATTACCGGATTATACGTCGAAGCTGATCGATACCGGTATCCAGAATTACGGCATTGAACATTGCAGTCCGTTGCAGATCCCGGAAAAAGCGTATACCGTTATAAAAGGGTTTATGGATGAAGATGATGCGGCGGTATGGGAAAAGTATTATGAGCAGTCGGATGATGGCATATATTATATGACAGATGACGGCAAGGACCATATAGATGAGATCGATCAGGCGTGTATGGAGCCGATGATGATGTATTATTATCCATATACGATGGTGGATTCGGATGAAGATAATCAGTTAAAGCAGATGCTTGCAGCAAGCGGTATGACATTGGACGAGCTGCCGCCTGAGATGTGGAGTCAGATGGGAACGCAGATGAAGCAGATGATCGATTCCATGCGTGACAGTATGGGGGATGATATGATGATGGCATCTGCCATTACCTGTACAAGAACCTGTTATGACAGCATGGATTATAATTATAAGGATATCCAGATGTCCTATCTGAAACGTGTCGGTGTGGAGATGATCCTCATGACATTGTTAATGGTTGTATCGGCGATACTTACCGGTCTGGCAGCCGCAAGAGTAGCTGCAGGTGTGGGTTGTGATCTGCGAGAAAGCATTTTCAAACGGGTTATCTCATTCTCCGATGCAGAGATCAACCGGTTCTCGACCGCATCCCTGATCACGCGTTCGACAAATGACGTTCAACAGATCCAGATGGTTACGGTTATGTTGCTCCGTATGGTTTTATATGCACCGGTTCTGGCAGTTGGCGGTATCATAAAGGTTGTAGAGAGCGGCGCCAGCATGGGATGGGTGATCGTAGTTGCGGTAGCAGGTATCCTGGTTGTTCTCGGAGTGTTAATGGCAATTGCACTTCCGAAGTTCAAGATCATGCAGGATCTGGTTGACCGTGTTAACCTTGTGTCCAGAGAGATCCTGACCGGTATTCCGGTTATTCGGGCATTTGGCAGAGAGAAGTTCGAGGAAGAACGTTTTGATAAGGCAAATAAGGATCTGACAAAGACCTCATTATTTGTAAACCGTGTAATGACATTTATGATGCCGGTTCTGATGTTTATTATGTATGCGGTTACGATCCTGATCGAGTGGGTTGCGGCTCACAGAATCGATTCGGGTGAGCTTCAGGTTGGATCCATGACAGCGTTTATTACTTATACGATGATGATCATTATGTCCTTCTTAATGATCGGTATGTTGTCCGTTATGCTTCCAAGAGCAGGTGTGGCAGCAGACCGAATCAAGGAAGTTATTGATACAGAGAGTACGATCTGTGACAAGTCGGATTGTAAGAAGTTAGAAGCTGTAAAGGGTGTTGTCCGTTACGAACATGTAAGCTTCGCATATCCGGGAGCGGATGAAGATGTTCTGACAGATCTTGATTTTGAAGCAAGACCGGGCGAGACGACAGCAATCATAGGAAGTACCGGCTGCGGTAAATCTTCTTTAGTGCAGCTTATGCCAAGATTCTATGATGTCACAGGTGGTAAGATCACGATCGACGGAACGGATATCCGGGATGTATCAATTGAGAGCCTTCGGGAGAATATCGGTTATGTGCCGCAGAAGGGTGTGCTGTTCTCCGGCACGATCGCATCCAATATCCGATTTGGTGCAGAGGATGCAAGCGATGAACAGATGAAGAAAGCGGCAGCGATCGCACAGGCAACAGATTTCATCGAAGAAAAGGACAAACAGTATGACAGCAGCATTTCGCAGGGTGGTACAAATGTTTCCGGTGGCCAGAAGCAGAGACTTGCGATCGCCAGAGCAGTAGCCCGAAATGCAAAGATCTATATATTTGACGACAGCTTCTCCGCTCTTGATTTCAAGACGGATGTAGCAGTCAGAAAAGCACTTCGTGAAGACATGACAGATAGTACGGTATTCATCGTTGCCCAGCGTGTCAGCACGATCTTACATGCAGACCAGATCCTGGTACTGGATGAAGGAAAGATCGTAGGAAAGGGTACACACAAAGAGCTGATGGAGAATTGCCCGGTATATGAACAGATCACCCGTTCGCAGTTATCTGAAAAAGAGATTGCGGCGAGCATAGCGTAAGAACTCAGGAAAGGAAGGTAACAGACATGGAAGAAAACAGACCAAGACGTGGTGGACGACATATGGGACCTCCTGGAATGGGAGGCGGCGAGAAAGCAAAGGATTTTAAAGGAACCATATCAAAGTTAATTCGTTATTCAAGAAAATATCTGCCGGCAGTGATCGTGGTCATGGTCATTGCGGTGTTCAGTACAGTATTCAATGTTGTCTGCCCGAAGGTACTCGGTAAGGCAACGACAGCATTATCAGAAGGCATTATGCGGAAGATAAATGGAATCGGGGGAATCGATTTCACCTATATCGGTAAGATTCTCCTGTTCTGTCTGGGACTGTATCTGTTAAGTGTATTATTTAACTTTACACAGGGCATCATCATGACAGGTGTAACCCAGAAGCTATGCTATAAGATGCGTAAGGATGTATCTGAGAAGATCAACCGTATGCCACTTAAGTATTTTGAATCCAGAACCTATGGTGAGGTATTATCCCGTATTACAAATGATATTGATACGATGGGAAACGGACTCAATCAGAGTATCACACAGCTGATCACCTCGGTATCGACTGTTATCGGTGTATTTATCATGATGCTTACGATCAGTCCGCTTATGACGATGATCGCAATTATCATCCTGCCGATCAGTGTGGCATTAATGGGTATCATCATTAAGAAGTCACAGCGTTTTTTCAAACAGCAGCAGGAGTATGTCGGACATATCAACGGACAGGTTGAAGAAGTTTATGGCGGACATACGGTAATTAAAGCATTTAACAAAGAGGAAACAACCTTAAAGGAATTCCATGAGACAAATGAAGTCTTATACAAATCCGCATGGAAAGCCCAGTTCTTTTCCGGTCTGATGCAGCCGGTTATGATGTTTGTCGGTAATCTCGGATATGTAGGTGTAGCTATTTCGGGTGCGGCGCTTGCCATTCGTGGTACGATCACGATCGGTGATATTCAGGCATTTATCCAGTATGTGAAGAATTTTACACAGCCGATCCAGCAGGTAGCACAGGTTACAAATATGATGCAGCAGATGGCAGCAGCGGCGGAACGTGTATTTGAACTGTTAGAGGAAGAAGAGGAGGTTCAGGTTGTTGAGCATCCTGCTTCCGTCGAGAATATAAAGGGTGAAGTAGATTTTCGTCATGTAAAGTTCGGATACGATCCTGAGAAGATCATTATTCATGATTTCAGTGTTCATGTTGATCCGGGCAAACAGGTAGCGATCGTTGGTCCAACCGGAGCAGGTAAGACCACTATGGTTAAGCTGCTGATGCGGTTCTATGATGTAAATGAAGGAGCTATCCTGTTAGATGGTCACAATGTTAAGGAATATAATCGAAGAGAGCTTCGTGATGCTCTCGGTATGGTTCTTCAGGAAACATGGCTGTTTAAGGGAACGATCATGGAGAATATCCGTTACGGAAGACTGGATGCGACGGATGAGGAAGTAATTGCGGCAGCAAAGGCAGCTCATGCACATCGATTCATCTCGGCACTTCCGGGTGGTTATCAGATGGAACTGAATGAGGAAGTGACGAATATTTCACAGGGACAGAAGCAGCTTCTTACGATTGCAAGAGCGATCCTTGCAAATAATCCGGTTCTGATCCTGGATGAAGCGACCTCTTCCGTTGATACCAGAACAGAACACAGCATCCAACGCGCAATGGATAATCTGATGAAGGGCAGAACAAGCTTTGTTATTGCTCACCGATTATCGACGATCAAGAATGCAGATATCATTCTGGTTATGAAGGATGGCGATATCATTGAACAGGGTAACCATGAAGAACTGATGGCACAGAACGGATTTTATGCAGAGTTATATAATTCACAGTTTGAACAGGTATCTTAGCGCAGTATATAAGATATAACAATAGAATATGAACAAGTACAGAACAGTCCTGCTTTTCTTATTTGATTATAAGAACTTCTCTTATTCGGATAAGAACAGGACTGTTTTTACTTTACAGGAGTGTTATTTATAATATGACAAAAAATATTTTTTTATGTGATTCCATGTCAAATTTGTATAAAATGTACAGAAAATAACGCGATGTAAACTTTTTTTAGTCATTTTTATATACTTTTCTGCTTAATTATGCTAAACTGAAAAAGGATTTTGTATTTTAGAGGGGAGCATATATGGAGCGCAGAAAAATTGGAGTTATTATCGCGCAGGCAGAAGAGAATTCACAGAGCCTGTTTATGAAAGGATTAATGGAGGAGGCATATGTCTATGGATACGATATATGTGTATTTTCCATGTACTTAAGATTTCAGGATACGCTGTATAGACAGATTGGGGATTCGAATATTTATAATCTGATTCAATGGGATGCATTTGATGCGATCATTGTTCTTCCGGATACCATTCAGGCAACCGATATAGCAACCCGGTTAGAAGACAAAATTCACGAGGTATTCTCAGGAGTTGTTCTTTTCGTAGATAAGGACAGTCGTTATTTTCCGACTGTAAAGATAAATCATTATAAACCATATAAGAAATTGATCGATCATTTGATCGAGGTTCATCATTATTCCGATATTATGTTTTTAGACGGGTGGAAGAATCATGTTCATTCCATACAGAGAGAACAGGCATATAGAGACAGTCTGACGGAGCATGGAATTCCGGTTGATCCGAATAATATTTATTATGGCAATTACTGGTATGATTCCGGCAAAGAGGTTGTGAAGCTGATACTGGATTCCAGAAAGAAACTTCCGGAGGCGATCGCATGTGCAAATGACTGTATGGCGATCGGGGTAGCGGCGGAATTATTCAGTAATCATATTCATGTACCGGAGCAGGTAGCCGTGATCGGTTACGATTCTACCGAAGAAGGGAAAAATCTGAAATGCAAGTTAACATCCGCTGATATCCCGGCCAGAGAATGTGGCAGATATTGCGCGAAATATATTCATGCATCTTTTGAGAAAGAACCGATACCGGAATTTGAATCGGAATCCGTGATCTTTCAGGGGACAAGCTGCGGATGCGAAGGGAAAATGCAGCCGGAAAAATATTTTGATGAAAAAGAGAATTTCTGGAATACGGATCATGCGAAGACGGGATACTCATCTTATTATAACAAGTTTATGGAGGATTTGTTATCTGAACGGGATCACAGAAGTTTTTTCAATACGATATTTCAGCATGTATATCAGGTGCGGCCATTCCATTCGCTTAGTATATGCATGAATGATTACTGGAATTCATCGGAGGTTATGACCAGTGAGGATGCAATGCGTTCTAACGGCTATACGGACAAGATATATCGTATCATAAAATGTGGACCGAGTGAACACACAGACAATCGTATCAGCTTTGATGACATATTTGAAATGAAAGAGATGATACCGGAACTATCTGAGCAAAGAGAATATCCGGAGACATTTTTCTTTACACCGTTGTATTTTGATAACCGAAGCTTTGGTTATGCAGTCATTGGTTTTACAGATACAGAAGCACAGTTTACAGAGGTTTACAGAAACTGGTTAAAGAGTATTATGCAGAGTATGGAAGCGTTTTATCGTCAAAATGGTCTGCGGGAGTTGCTGCGTCAGATGGAAGCAACACAGATTCGTGATGCAATGACCGGCTTGTATAATTATAAGGGATTCTTGCAGAAGGGAAATGAGCTTTGCGAAAATGCGACATTTGATGGTAAATCAATAGCAGTGATCGCGATTGATATTAATAAATTAAAGGATATCAATGCAAGCTATGGAAGAAAAGCAGGGGATGCTGCTATTTTGAAATTGGCACAGCTGATATCGGAAAGTCAGGATGATGATGCTATATGTGCCCGTATCAGTAATGATGAATTCGTTGTCGCATTCCCGGTTGAAGCATCCGATGAAACATGCGGAGAGGGATTTATCAAACGTCTGTCGGATAAGATAAAGCAGTATAATGAATTGCGTAAAGAGGCATATGAGCTTGAAATCTGCACGGGTATCCGTTGTGATATGATCTCCGGTTCGGAAGCCCTGGATCATCTGATCAATGAAACTATCAATGTGAAGAATAATAAGAAAGCCATAGAGCAGGGAAAAGAGGAAAGGACAGGTGTTCTGACGGATAAACAGAAAGCGGATGACCATTTGATGGAATTTATTCTGGATAATAACCGGTTTGTTTATCATTTCCAGCCAATTATCAATGCCAGAACAGGAGATGTTTATGCATATGAGGCTCTAATGCGTGCGGACACAGAGCGTAAGATTTCGCCGCTTGATATGTTGGAAAGTGCAGATCGTCTGAATCGTTTATATGATATAGAAAAAGCGACATTTTTTAATGTGGTTGATTACATAGAGGAACACTCTCAGGATTTTGAGGGTAAGAAAGTATTTATTAACAGTATTCCGGGATATCAGCTGACAGGCAAGGATAAGAAGAAATTAACTGAGATTATGGAACAGCATGCAGGAGAGCTTGTTGTTGAATTTACAGAAGAAACTGAGATGGGGGATGATCAGTTAAAGGAACTGAAGAACTCCTTTGCAAAGATGAACATTGAGACAGCTATTGATGATTACGGTTCCGGTTATTCCAATGTAAATAATCTGCTTCGGTATATGCCTCGGTTTGTAAAAATCGATCGTATGCTCATGACAGATATACACAAAGATATCCAGAAACAGCATTTTGTAAAGGATATTATAGAATTTGCGCATGATAATGATATTCTGACGCTGGCAGAGGGAATTGAATTGACGCAGGAGCTGCGGGAGGTTATTAAGCTGGGCGTTGATCTGATTCAGGGCTATTATACATCAAGGCCGCAGCCGTATGTTGTGCGTTCGATCGATGAGCGTGTGATGAATGAAATTGTTCAATATAATCAGAGCCTGAATGCCAGACTGTATAAGAAAGAATATGAGACGGATTATAACGATACGGTTTCCATGGTACAGCTTGCCGCTAATAAATATACAAGCATTAAGGTTAAGAAAGCGCGGGGAATCAATAAAAAGATCATAATCAAAGGTTCTGTCGGTTTCCAGCCGAATATACTGATGTCTGTAGAAGATGGATTCCGTGGCACCATCATACTTGAGAATGTCAGTCTTGCGGGAGAACGCGGAATTCCGTGTATTGATATCGGTAAGAAGTGTAATGTAAATCTTCAGATTGCCGGAGAAAACGAACTACGTACAGGAGGTATCAGAGTTCCGGACAGTTCAGTGCTTACGGTTGTAGGAGACGGTAATCTGACGATCAATCTGAATTCAGGAAAATACTATGGCATTGGTAATTCATTGGATGAATATCATGGCGAACTCAACTTCTATCAGGATGGTGGAATCATCATCAATGCAAATGGTATGAAGGGCATTGGTATTGGTTCCGGTCTTGGCGGTGTTATCAATATCAAACGCGGACATTATGAGTTTGATATGAAAGGTCAGGAAGGAGCCTGTATCGGATCTGTAAATGGTGATTCCGAATTGTTTATAGAATACTGCGACATGGATATTTATTCCGGTATATCAAACGGTACGATCATTGGATCTGTAAATGGTGACGCAGATATTAAGCTTGAGAATGTATCGGCAAAGCTTCAGGGGGCAGGTAATGTTATAACCGGTATCGGAACGATTGCCGGTAACAGCTGTATGGTTCGTCTGGAAAATGTAAATATCTCGTCGAATATCCGTGCAAAGGAATGTTATGGCATTGGATGCCGTGCAGGAAGAACGGATATCTACATCGGATATGCAGCAGTTAAAAGCGTGGTACAGGGCAAGGCGGCGGTTGCCTTTGGTAATTCGATCATGTCTGCCAAGCTGTACTGTTCCAATGCTGATGTCGGAACGAATGCAGTTACAGAGTTCAATTCGGATATCGGAGCACTTGAAAAGAATATACAACTGGAGAACGGTCGTGCAGAGTTTATCCTGAATGGACAGGAGGTCAAACGTCAGATTCTCGCAGCAAGATTATAAATGATTCCCGGCAGATGTTTCTGACAGATGGAATTGCCCCACTACAAATGACGAATTAAGATTTCTATTCGCTTCACATGCCTTATTCGTAAATACTTCTGTGCTAACTCGCCTTTGGCTCAAACAAGCACTCGTATTTACTGGCAATGTGCAGCTCACAACGAAATCTTAAGTTATGTCATTGTGTAGTGGGGCAGTTTCATCTGTCAGGAAATGTTTGCCGGGGTTTTTTGAATTATAAAAAGGCTGTCTGTAGGTGACGGTGTTGGAATAAAAAAACAGGTTTGCTTTTTTGAAGCAAACCTGTTTCAGTTTACGTGCATGAGAGGATTCGAACCCCCGACACCTTGGTCCGTAGCCAAGTGCTCTATCCAGCTGAGCTACATACACACGTTGTTCAACAACAGATAGTATTCTATACCAGTTCTATAAATTTGTCAAACAAAATCTAAGATTTTCTTAAAAATTTTCTGTATTTTTTTCAAGACACAATTTGATCTGTGGCTGAGCACCATCTCCATAGATCATATTTTTAATCTCCTGCATTTCGAGGTCTGTCTGAGAGATAACATCAGCACAATGTTTTAAGCGACCGGAGATAAGTTCGGGATCGGCGACATCCTTTTTATAACGAAGCTGGTGGTCAAGACTTGCCCAGAAGTCCATCGCGATGGTACGGATCTGAACTTCTACCCGCATATTTCTCGTATGGTCGGCAAAGAAGACAGGAACTTCTACGATCAGGTGAAGACTGCGGTAACCGTTTGGTTTTGGATGGCTGATGTAGTCTTTTGCTTCGATCAGAGTGATATCATTCTGACTGATGAGCTTCTCTGCAACAGCGTAGATGTCATCGATAAAGGAACAGATAACACGGAGCCCCGCAACATCATTCAAATTATATACGATATTTTCCACGGATACCTGACATCCTCTTGAAGACAGCTTTGTTGCGATACTGACCGGTTTCTTGATGCGTGATTGGATAAATTCAATCGGATTTCGGTTATAGCGGACGCTGAAATCTGTATTTAATACATCCAGCTTGGTCTGAACTTCCTTGATCGCACAGGAGTACATCATCATAAGCTCCTCAAATCGTTTCATGTCTTCTATAAAAGGATTCTGCTCCGGATATAGAAGTGCATCGATATAGCTTCTGTATATATTTGTATTTGTATTATTATCTTTAGCAGACATATTCATAATCTCCGTTTCTGTTTTAGGCAATCTTTATTTTATCAATTTGCATGAATAGACAAAAAATATTATCCATGTTATTCTACTACATTTTAAAGGTAGAGTATACTATAAAAACGTGATAAAATGAGCTAATAAAAATGAGCATTGCGACGGAATGTGCCTGCACAAGCCGGCATAATGCGAGAAAGAAGTGAATTATATGAGATATTTGGATCGGCTGATTGCATCAGAGGTTCTTCCGAATGCTTATAAAGAGTGGCGGGGATACCGACAGAAGCTGACAGACTTTATAGAAGAAAATTGTGTGGCCGAAGGAGAGCGTAAGCCTGTTCTTGCTATATGGGGAGCAGGACGGTCAAATGACATTGATCTGGCAAGACTTGCAGAGAGATTTAAGCTGGTTTTGATCGATCGGGATGCAGAAGGACTTGCACAGGCGTGTAAGGCCTATGGATTGGAGGAAACAGATGCTATTTGTGTGGATCTTCCTTTCTGGAATGTAGAGCTTGAGACTTATGAAATGTTTGAAGCATTGCTTGCAGAGGGTGAAGAAGCGGAGATTGTGATCGAGCATCTGAAACAGGTTGCATTTGACAACAGCCACAGGGTATTGCCGGATATCGGACGAAGGTTTGACTATAGCATCTGCGTAGGACTTCACAGCCAGTTGAATGCGAGATTTGCAGGCCTGTTATATATGTATCGGGAGAATTATGACGAGGAAGAATTGCAGATGATCGAGAATGCGATCCGGGCATTAAACGAAGCCGCGGTTACCCGGACAAATGATGTGATCTATATGCTGACGGAGAAATTAATGGTGTTTGGGTTAGAATGGGCAGTTGTAAATGAATCTGCTATGGATCAGTGGGAGAATCTTGTCCCTGAAGAAATTGAAGGAGCATTGCAGCTTCGCCATGACATAGGAATGCATAAGGATTTTGATATCCGGATTGAAGCGGAGCGGCGGTTGTTCTGGCCATTTGCATGGAAGGAGCGAAAGAAGGGGTATGTGATGGAGTTGCTGGCAGTACAGCCTCTTGAATAATAGAGAATGGGGCCTATACGAAGCCGGACAGAATATTAGCAAATTGAAGAGGAATGAACAGGAATAGAAAATCGGAAAAATTCCATAAAAAACAGGGGTAAAAACGTATAGCGGTTATAGGGAGAGACAAATGACAGACAGAGAATTTGGAAAATATATGTCTGCGATCGCACAGGGAGACCGGGAGAGCCTCCGGGCAGTATATGACGAATATCTGAAGCTGATCTTTGCGGTGGTCTATGATACGATCCGGCAGAGAGAGGAAGCAGAGGATGTGACATCGGAGTTCTTCATCAAGCTTTATCGGATCGCAGACAGTTATAAGAAGGGAACCGGTCATAAGAGATGGCTTGTGACGATCGCAAAGAATATGGCGATCGATCGGATACGCAAGATCGATCGTGAAATGCTGGTGGATGAAATGCCGGAGCGAAACGAAGGAAAGACGATGGAGAGTCAGGTCGTAGAGAACCTGACATTGAAGCAGGCAGTTGCCACGTTAAAGCCGGAGGAGCAGGAGATTCTGGATCTGAAGGTAGTCGGAGGATTTACATTTAAAGAGATCGCGGAAATGAAAGGGCGACCGATCGGAACGATCACGTGGATCTATAATCAGGCAATACAAAAATTAAGGAGGTGCAGGCTGTGAGAGATGAACAGAATAAGAACAGACAGACGGAAGAAGATAGACTCATAGAAGCTTATCTGAATCGGATCGATGCAGAAGCACCGGATCTGTGGGATCGGATCGAAGCAGGACTTGACAGTGAAGCAAAGGATGCAGAAGAAAAACAAAAGAAAACCTCAAAGGTAAAATATGTAATTCCGGTTCTTGCGATCGCAGCGGTCCTTCTGGCCGCAGTGATCGCGACACCATTGCTGTCTGATTCCAAGCGACATTCGAAAGAAATAAATGCGGGCAGGACAACAGATGTTTCAAATGATGGGCTGGATGCAGCGGAGAACTCAAATATATCCGATCGGGCGGAAGATTATGTGGATGAAACAGCGGATACCATACCGGAGACAGTGCAGAATGAAACTGCCACCAGACCGACACAGAATACAACAGAAGATATACAGATGAATGGAGCCGGTGGAGAGCATTCCGATGATCAGGCGGAAACAGACGCTGTAAATAGTCAGACAGATACACAGCAAAATGCTGGATGTACAGATCTTCAGGTGCCGGAATCAGCAGATATGGATGCATGGCAGGAAATGAGTAATATAGCAGTTACACTTCAGATCACAGAGATTGTAACAGCAGAGCCGGATGCGGTACAAAAATATGCCGCAAAACTCTTACAGGTATCTGATGCATCCGGAAAATTAATAACCGGTCAGGATATTGTATTGCAGTCGGAAGAAGCAGAGACATTTTCGGTAGGGGAAGAAGTAACAGGTACACTTCTCCGATATGATTCTGAACGACAGGCATGGATCTTAAGCAGACAGTAGTTGATCTGTAAGAAAAAAATTCCATAAAAAGAGGATACCCATCCGTATCTTAGTCATAAAGAGAACAGATAGCTGTAAAATTTCGTTTTTACATTCGACGATTGCTAACGTCGGAGGTGATCAGAGCAGGAATTATGCAGATATCGGATAGTGACTAAGATAAGGAGGGTATTTTTTATGAGAAGAATCAGAAGAATGGTAAGTGTGGTTATGATCTCCTGCATGATGGCAGGCTGTCTTGCAGGCTGCGGAAGCGGGAAAGAAACAGGAGGCACGCATGGAGAACAGCAGGGAACGGAAAGCCGGTCAGGTACGGAGCGGGAGAGCATAGCAGAGAAATACAGACAGAAGACCATAAAAGAGGAATTTGAAGAAAATATAGCGGAATCCGGACAGGAGCAGAAAAATATGGCTGTGCCGGAAGGTATAGAAGAAGGGGCTTGTGATAGTGCAGTTTCGGCTGCCGATACATATAATTCTGTAATGGATAGTGCATCAAATTCTGAATATGTAAAAATCGGATATGGAGAATCCGGTTATGATACCAGAGAGTATGACTATCAGGAAGAACACCGTTTTGTGTCTACGAAAGATTTCCCGCTTTCGACATTTGCGGCAGACTGTGATACAGCATCCTACAGCAATATCAGAAGTTATATCGAAGAAGGAACGCTGCCGCCTGCAGGAGCAGTCCGGGTCGAAGAAATGATCAATTATTTTGATTATGACTATGTATCAGACCCGGAGGCTGGGAAGAAGTTTGCAGTATATACGGAATATTCGGATTGTCCATGGAATAAAGATACAAAGCTGATGATGGTAGGACTGAATACGGCCGCGATCGATATGAGTGAGAAGAAAGCATCCAATCTGGTATTCCTGATCGATACATCCGGTTCTATGTATGAGGAAAATAAACTGCCGCTGGCACAGAAAGCATTTAAAATGCTGGCAGAGAATCTGGATGAGAACGACAGGATCAGTATTGTTACATATGCGGGTTCGGATACGGTTGTTCTAAATGGCGTGGCAGGTTCGGAGGCCTATACGATATGCGAGGCACTGGATTCGCTGGAAGCATCCGGCAGCACAAATGGAAGTGCGGGACTGATCACGGCATATGAGATTGCAGAGCAGCAGTTTATAAAAGACGGAAATAATCGGGTGATCCTTGCGACGGACGGGGATCTGAATGTCGGGCTGACAAGCGAGAGTGATCTGGTAGGATTGATCACTGAGGAGAAGGACAGCGGTATATTCTTGAGTGTTCTGGGATTTGGCTCTGATAATCTGAAGGATAACAAATTAGAAGCACTGGCAGATCACGGAAACGGTAATTACTCGTATCTGGATTCTGTTTATGAAGCAAAGAAGGTTCTGGTTGACGAAATGGGTGGAACCTTATATACGGTTGCAAAGGATGTCAAATTGCAGATTGAATTCAATCCGGAGCAGGTGAAAGGTTATCGGCAGATCGGATATGAGAACCGGGCACTTTCCGCAGAAGATTTTGCAGATGATACGGTGGATGGCGGCGAGATCGGAGCCGGTCATGTGGTGACTGCACTCTATGAGGTGGTTCCGGTCGATTCGGAATTTGACGTGCCGGAGGCAGAGACAAAATATACATCGAAAAAGCAGAGTGCAGATTATTCCGGCGAACTGGCAACCGTGAATATCCGTTACAAAGAACCGGATGGAGATAAGAGCACACTGGAAACAGCCGTTATAAAGGCAGAAAGCGGTCAAAAGGAAATGTCTCATGACCTGAGCTTTGCATCGGCGGTTGCGGTATATGGAATGCTGCTTACGGACAGTGCATATAAAGGAACAGCGACGTATAAGCTGGTGGAAGAACTTGCGGAAGCAGGGATCACGGTTCAGACAGATGAAAGAAACATGGCTCAGGCAAGCAATGACCAGTTATATCGGAGCCAGTTCCTTGAACTGGTGCGGAAGACGGAGAAAATACCTCAACGTGAACCGGAAGCACAGATGTGGCAGTGCGATTAACAGACGGGTTGGTTGTTTATACTCGAAATTCATAATAAATATGAGCCGTAAAAGGTGTTTTTTTCTCTGATATATGCTAACATATATAAGATCATTGCAGTATATAATCGATTTACTGTTTACTATTATGAGGAGAGCATACAGGAGGAAAAGAAAATGAAAAAATGTCTGAAATGCGGAGCTGAACTGGATGATGGTGCAAATTTTTGCAGATATTGTGGAAGTTCACAGAAGGTTGACAGCACAGAAGCAATGGCACAGGGCTATTATGCGCCAAACGGAATGTCTCAGGATTACTATGACCCGAATGGCACAGCACAGGGGTATTACGCTCCAAATGATATGACGCAGGGTTACTATGATCCAAATGGCACAGCACAGGGGTATTATGCTCCAAATGATATGGCACAGGGGTACTATGATCCAAATGGCACAGCACAGGGGTACTATGATCCAAATGGCACAGCACAGGGCTATTATGATCCAAATGGTATGACGCAGGGTTACTATGACCAGAATAGTATGAATCAGGGAGTAGAGCAGCCTGTTTCCCAAATGCCGAAAACCGGGAAATCCAGAGAGAAGAAATCGAAAAAATCTATAATGTTGATTGTCGGTATAGCAGCGGCGGTCGTATTGGCAGCAGTTTTATTTTTCCTGTTTTTTGGAAGAGAAATGATCGCCAAGAGCAAAATTAAAAGTGCGGCTGAGGATTATGCAGGGTATATTGAAAAACTGAAGGTCAAAGAACTTGTGAAAGCTACAGCGCCAAAGGGGCTGATCGAAGATATCGCTGTTGATGCTATGAGAGCGGATGGAGCAGATTTCGATGACCTTAAGGAGTTCAGAGATGATTTTGACGATGAGTACGATGATATGATCGATGATGCCTATGATGAGGTAGACGATGCAGGAGTTAAGATCAGTTTGGATGATTTCAAGGTTGAAAAGGTTAAGAAGGTTGATGTTAAAGATGTGATCCAGTATGTATATGATGAACTGGGCGAAAAAGAGATAGAAGGATATGATGTTGACAAGGTTTACGCTCTCGTAAAAGAAAAAGCAGAAGATTATAATCTGGATCTGAAAAAGATTTACAGAGTAGATATTTCCTATGATCTGTCTGTAAGAGGAGATTATTTTGACTGGAAGGATGTAAAAGACGTATTAAAGGAGGAAGGAATTAATGTAAATGATCTATGTGATCATCTTTATGCATATGAATATGAAGGAGAGTATTATCTGATTCCCGGTGTTGAGGATGCATTGATACCATTATTTAAGCAATATATGGAAAAGGCAAACAGATCCAGAGATATTTCAAATGCGGATAGCATTCGTACCGCATTACAGACAGCGTTAGCTAATATAGATGCTTATGATAGCTTTTATAAGAGTGATGTTGATGATGAATATGTCATATTATCCGAGACCGGTATGGCAAAGGTTCCTGCAGCTTTCCGTAAAGAGTTTGACGCTGTACTCGGCGAGTATCCGGAAGTGAAATATATAAAAGACGGTTATGATAAATTTGCATTTAAACTGGATGTTGAAAGTAACACATACACGGTTTATGTTACAAATGGTTCTGATTTTGTGGAGATTTCTCCAGATATAGATTACGATTTTTATTTTTAAGCGTATAGAAGCACTTCCATTTTATTGATAATTCTTGTATAATAAAGCATTAGAGTTGCCAAAAGGCAAATATGAGAAAAGACAGGAAGGATAAAATTAATGGGTGAAAAAAAGATAATGCTCGGTAATGCAGCGATCGCCAGAGGTGCATATGAAGCCGGTGTAAAGGTATCAGCAGCATATCCGGGTACTCCAAGTACAGAGATCAGTGAGAATATTGTAAAATATCCTGAGATATATGCAGAATGGTCTCCAAATGAAAAAGTTGCAACAGAGGTTGCGATCGGAGCATCATTTGCCGGTGTTCGTTCAATCGTATCAATGAAGCATGTAGGTGTGAACGTAGCTTCAGATCCATTATTTACAGCAGCATATACCGGTGTAAAGGGTGGTATGGTTTTAGTAGCAGCCGATGATCCGGGTATGTATTCATCACAGAATGAACAGGATTCCAGACTGGTAGCAAGAACAGCGATGATTCCGGTGTTTGAACCATCTGACAGTATGGAAGCAAAGGAGTTCACAAAGTATGCATTTGAATGCAGCGAGAAGTACGATACTCCGATCATGCTCCGTACAACAACCAGACTGGCACATTCACAGGGCGTTGTTGAATTAAATGACAGAGTAGAAGTAGAAGACAAGCCATACGAGAGAGACATTAAGAAGATGGTTATGATGCCGGGTAATGCGATCCCTCGTCATGTATTTGTAGAACAGAGATTAAAGGACATGGCAGCAGACGGTGCGGATATGCCGATCAATCGTGTAGAGATGAATGATACCAGCGTTGGTGTTATCACCAGTGGTATTCCATATCAGTATGTAAAGGAAGCAATGCCAAATGCCTCTGTATTAAAGCTTGGTATGGTAAATCCGCTTCCTAGAAAGATGATCGAAGACTTTGCGGCAAAGGTTGATAAGCTGTATGTTATTGAGGAGTTAGAGCCGCATATTGAGACACAGGTAAGAGCCTGGGGTATCGATGCAGTAGGTAAGGAGCTTTTGACCGTTCAGGGTGAATACAGTGCAAATATGTTAAGAGAGAAGATCCTCGGCGAGAAGGTTGAGCAGGAAGAACCTGCCAAGGTTGCACCTAGACCACCTATCCTTTGTCCGGGATGTCCGCATAGAAGTGTATTTTCAGTATTAAACGAACTGAAGATCCATGCAGCAGGAGATATCGGATGCTATACATTGGGAGCAGTTGCGCCGCTTAGCGTAATTGATACAACCGTATGTATGGGATCATCCATTTCCACTTTACATGGTATGGAAAAGGCAAAAGGAAAAGATTATATCAAGAACTGGGTTGCCGTTATCGGTGATTCCACATTTATGCATACAGGTGTAAACTCTCTGATGAACATGGTTTACAACAAGGGTACAGGAACCGTTATCATCCTTGACAACTCAACAACCGGTATGACAGGACATCAGGATCATGCAGCGACCGGTAAGACCTTACAGGGTGAACCTACCTATGCGATCAACATTTATAAATTGTGTAAGGCGATCGGTATTGACAGTGTACATGAGATCAATGCATTTGACATTGACGGTTTAAAGAAGCTGATCAAAGAGGAAGTTGCAAAGGATGAGATCTCCGTTATTATCACCAAGTCTCCTTGTGTTCTTTTAAAGACAACCAAGGTAACGGGTGTATGCAGAGCTATCCCGGAGAAATGTAAGAAGTGCGGTATGTGCTTAAAGCCGGGATGTCCGGCAGTTATCAAGCAGCCGGATGGAACGATCCAGATCGATGAGACCATGTGTAATGGTTGCGGACTGTGTATGAAGCGTTGTAAGTTTGATGCGATCGAAAAGGAGGAATTCTAATGGCTGTAAAGAATATTATGATAGTTGGTGTCGGTGGACAGGGAACTCTTCTTACAAGCCGTATCCTCGGTGGTATCACGACAGCAGCAGGATATGATGTAAAGCTCTCCGAGGTTCATGGTATGAGCCAGAGAGGCGGTAGTGTTGTTACATATGTAAGATATGGTGAGAAGGTTGCGGAACCGATCGTAGAAGAAGGTCATGCAGATGTTCTGATCGCATTTGAGAAGCTGGAAGCTATGCGTTATGCTCATTTTCTGAAGAAAGACGGCGTAATTATTGCAAATGATCAGAGAATCGATCCGATCACGGTTGTAACCGGTCAGGCAGAATATCCGGATCACATCTTAGAGACATTGTCAGAGAAGCATAAGGTGATCTCCATTGATGCGATGGCAGAGGCAAAGAAGCTTGGCAATCCAAAAGTATTTAATACGATCATTATCGGTGTTGCTGCAAAGCATATGGATTTTGACCATGACAAATGGGTAGAGGTTATCAAAGCCACTGTTCCTCCAAAGACAGTTGAGATGAACCTGAAGGCATTTGAAGTCGGATATGCATTATAAAGAATAAAATTAAATAAATGGTTTATTACAGAAGCATCTGTGAAAACCATCAGGAAAAATACCTTTTGTACATAAGAAACAGTTCATGCAGATATGTACAGGAGGTATTTTTACATTATGTATAGTAATTGAACAAAAAAATGTCGATTTTTAGCTATTTTTGACAAAAAACAGTGGACGATATGGCTTATATAGTGTAAAATCAAGAATGTGGGTGCGTTCATGCGAAACGAAAATTGGTGGAAACATATAAGGAGAATTCGTAATGAATAATGATACAATAAATGTTGATATCGGTAAAAAATGGCAGTTACTGTTGTGGAAGGTATTTCTGTCGGCTGCGATTACGTTTATGGTTGTGGAAGTGATCACATGTCTGGTAAAAAAAGATTTGGGGATGTCACTGGGAGCGTATATGGGGGTATATATAGCAATTCCTTTTGTTATATATGCAGGAGCGTTGTCCGGAACCTTATATGTTTTGAAAAAGAACAAGCTGACCGAGAACGGAGCCGACTGGCTGGTATCCATGATGATGTTTGTGATCTTTACTGTCCCGGCATTTGAACATTATAATGCAGTCATACTGGTGTTGTTGCCTATGGTTTCAATCGTGATCACAGCTGTATTTGCGAATCAGAATATTACACTGGTAATGACGCTTCTGACATTCTGCAGTCTGATCATTAACGATATCCGTCTGTATAGCCTGTTTGAGTGGAAGGAGATCAGTTTTGGGGCGTATGTAACAGCTTCATTTACGTTGGTTTTAGTTTTGAGCGTGGTAACCTTCCTGTTGAATATGCATACGAAGGAGCTGATGGAATCCATCGGTAATTTCACGGTTCGTCAGATGAATCTTATGACAGAGCTTCGTAAAGATCCGCTGACAGGATTATATAACAGACGTTCCTTTGAGGAGAGTTTGGAGAAAGAAATCCTGCGTACAGAAGAAACCGGAGAGAAAGCATATATTGCGATCTTTGATATCGATCATTTCAAAAATGTAAATGATACATATGGACATAGCAATGGTGATGTGGTTATCAAGGCACTTTGTAAGATGCTGAAGGAGAAATCCAAAGACTATGGACTTGCATTCCGTTACGGTGGAGAAGAATTTGTTATATTGTTCAGCAACATTGAACTGCCGAAGGTTATCAATGTAGTAGAGGATGTAAGAACAGAATTCCGATGCTACTACTTCCAGTTCATGAATAACAGTGGGATCACCTGTAGCTGTGGTGTTGCGGAATATTCCAAAGGAGAGAGTGCAAAGGCATGGTTCAATCGGGCAGATAATTCGCTGTATCAGGCGAAGGAAGCCGGACGTAACCGAACCGTTGTGAGTGAATAAGATAATTAAAAGGATGTAATCAGTAATTTTAAAATTGTGATATCTAAAAAACAGAGGAATTGGTACTGCGAGTATACCAATTTCTCTGTTTTTTTGTGTGTTTTAAAATTGGTATAAAAAAATATAAAATTGGTATTGCAAAACCAGTTGATAGGTGGTATATTATATTTACAAAGTGGTTCACAAAAAGAACCACAAAAGGAGATAAAAATGGAGAAGGATATGGAATATTATATTCAGGTTTCCGGTCGTATTATGAAAGATAATCTTGATAAAAGAAAGTCTCTTACCAAAAAGATATGCGGCTGGTATCTGGATCAGGACAAAGAAGATATATGTCTGATCGCATCCGGATCGTCCCTGAATGCAGCATATGCAGCTCGACCGTTTCTTTTAAAATACAGTAAATTTGATGTCAGTGTATTAAGTACAGTGGAATATCAGGATGTTTACCGGGAGAGAGAAAAGAACCGGTTTACGATTTTAATATCCCAGAGTGGCTGTAGTACAAACATAATTGAAATTATGAAGGAGCTGGATAAAGAGCATCAACCATTTGTTTTGTTAACAGGGAATGAAAACGGCAGTGCAAGCAGATACACGGATCGCCTTGTGGAGTATGGAGTTGGGAATGAAACGATTGATTATGTAACGCTTGGATATTCTACTTTGGTCGAGTTCCTGATGCTTATGATATTGGAGATAGGTTTTCAAAAAAAAGAAATCAGTGATCAGGAATATGAAACTGCAGTAAGCCGGATCCGGAATGCTTGTGAAATGCAGGAGCTTTGCCTGATGCAGGCGAAAGAATTGGTACAAAAACGATATCAGGATCTGTTGTGTATGGAAAAAGCAATACTGGTCGGCGATGGAGCCAATCTTGCAACGGTCAGAGAGGGAGCGTTGAAATTTCAGGAAACTCTGAAAGTACCGACGGTATATTATGAGAGCGAAGAATTTATACATGGACCGGATATGCAGCTTACTCCGGATCATTCGGTTTTCTTTATAGACTGTGGTAAAACCTCTGATCGACTGTATGATATTTATAAAGCAACATCGTTGATCACGGAACGCTGCTATATGATTACGGATCAGGTTCGCGATAACCGAGATGGACAGATTCGGATACCATGCCGGCTTCCGGCAGAGATCACACCGTTATATACAGCTGCATTGTTTCAATATATAGCGGCTCATGTAACAAAAGAAAAAAATAATTTTACTTGTCATCCGCTGTTTTCCCGGATGGAACAGGCTGTTTCGCCAAAAACAGAAGACTATGACAGGATTATGAAAGAAAAGCTTGAAAGGAGCAGAAGGGAGGAGAACGGATGAGAAAATATGTTTTAGCAACACACGGAAAGATGGCCGAAGGAATGTTGACAACGATTGAAATGCTGGCAGGCACACAGGAAAATCTGACCTGTATCAATGCTTATACAGATGAATGCCCGGATCCGCTTCCGGAATTAAAGAGAATTGTTGAAGCGGATTCAGAGGCTGAGATTGTGATAATGACAGATCTTTTAGGCGGAAGTGTGAATAATAATGCATCTGCATTATTGTCTGATCCAAGGATACATGTTGTTGCCGGTGTGAATCTGGCTGCAGTGATCGGTATCCTGCTGAGCGCAGAGGATCAGGATACGGCATCTGTAATTGAGAGTGCGGTTGCAGAGGCTAAAGATATGATGGTTTATTGTAATACAGTAAATGCAACGTATGATGATGAAGATTTTTAATCTGTGTATTAACAGAAAAGAAAGGAGAAGGTTAATATGATTAAATCAATTCGTGTTGATTATCGTCTCTTACATGGACAGGTAGCAGTATCATGGACAGCATCATTAGGGGCAGATTGCCTGCTGCTGGTAAGTGATACGGTTAAAAACGATCCACTGAGACTAAATGCACTAAAGATGGCGAAACCATCCGGAACAAAGGTTGTAGTAAAAAATACAGCGGAAGCTGTAGAGGCATTGAAAAGCGGGGTAACTGATAAATATAAATTATTTATCATCTGTGAAACGGTAGAAATAGCCAAAGCAATCATTGAAGCTACAGGAGAAAAGACATTGAATATCGGAAACATTGCATATCATGAAAATGCAAAATTATACGGTAGAAGCGCATATATGGATGCAGCCGAGCTGACTCTGGTAAAAGAGATGGTTGATGATAGCGTTGATGTATTTATTCAGATGATCCCGGCTGATAAAGCAATTAAATGCAAATCGCTGTTTTAACGGATGAATGGAGGGACAGATTATGATATTAAAAACAATACTTATTTTTCTAATCGGCCTGCTTGGTTATTCAGAATGGCTGCTTGGAACAAGCTGCCTGCAGCGACCGATTGTTCTTGGACCGTTAGTAGGTCTGATAATGGGAAATCTTCCGGCCGGTATTATTATGGGTGCAACTATGGAACTTGCACTTGTAGGAGCCGTATCGATCGGTGCATATAATCCGCCGGATCTGATCGCAGGCACTGTGCTCGGTGTATCACTTGCGATTCAGTCAGGAGCCGGAGCAGAAACAGCTTTGGTACTTGGTATTCCGATCGCAACCGTAATGCTTGCGGCAAATACTGGTATCTGCCAGCCGTTGATGCTTGTTATGATCCACAAATGTGACCGTGATGCTGAAAAAGGTAATATACGGGCATTTAACAGAGATTATCTGATCGCAGGATATCTTCAGAATCTTTTTGGTATTGTCTGCATTCCGCTTGCATTTTATTTTGGCAGTGATGCAGTAACAGCACTTCTTGGCAAAATACCTGAATTTGTTCAGTCCGGTATGGATATAACAGCATCACTGCTTCCTGCACTTGGTTTTGCAATGCTTGCACAGCAGATGATGAATCGCAAGGTTGCACCATTTTTCTTCCTTGGCTTTTTCCTGGTATCATACCTTGGAATATCCACAACAGGAGTTGCGATTTTTGCCGTACTTATTGTAATAATCGGAGTAACATTCGGCATATTCGGAGACAAGCAGCAGGGGGCTGTACCGGTAGTTGAAACCGCAGATAACGGAGGTGATTTTGATGAGTTCTAAGATACATGCAGACTACGATAAGGTAGTTACGAAAAAAGATCTCACAAAGGTATTTTTAAGAGAGATCACATATGAACATACATGGAATTATGAACGAATGGGAAATGTAGGATTTTGTTTTTCCATGTATCCGGTTTTAAAGAAACTGTATCCGGATAAGAAGGATCTGGCAGCTGCTATGAAGCGTCATCTGACGTTATATCAGACCAGCCATTATCTTGCAACATTTCAGATGGGTATCACAGCTGCAATGGAAGAGGAAAATGCACAGGATGCAGATTTTGATACAGAATCGATTGGCGCAGTAAAAACAGCATTAATGGGACCTATGGCAGGAATCGGTGATTCCCTGTTCTGGGGCACGATCAAGGTAATCGCAACAGGAATCGGATGTTCACTTGCCTTGCAGGGGAACATTCTCGGACCTATTCTCTTCCTTTTGATCTTTAACATTCCGGCATATCTCTGCAGATGGTTTGGAGTATTCCTTGGATACAAAATGGGTCGTGAATCCATGGCAAAGATTGTTGAATCCGGTTTGATGAAGGTAGTTATGGAAGTAGCCTCTATCATGGGTATCATGGTAGTTGGCGGCATGACGATGGATATGACGTCGATTAATTTTATAACGCAGATCGGAAGCGGCGAAGAAGCAAGTACAATTCAGGATCTGTTAAATGGCATTGTCCCGGGCCTTCCGGTGCTGTTGCTATTTGGAGTTACTTACTGGTTATTGAAGAAGAAGGTTAATCCGTTGCTTATTATGTTGATCATGCTTGTACTTGGAATAGCAGGAGCATTCTTTGGCTTCCTTGGTTAAAAAGGAGGTAGTAGTAAGGTGAAAAAAATAGTAATTGATATGCATGTACATCCTGCATTTTTAGAGCCGGTATGCAAAACGGAATATCAGAATGAATTTGCAAAAAAGATGTATGGCTTATATAAGACGGATCAGATCCCGGTTGATGCACTGTTAACCTTGATGGATTGTTCCGGAGTGGATAAAGCGGTTTTGCTTCCCTTGGATTTGACTACAGAATATGGCGGCATACTTGGAACAAATGACCAGATAAAGGAATTGACAGCAACATATCCGGATCGTTTTATCGGATTTGCCAGTGTAGATCCTCACAGACCGGATGCGACAGAGATACTTGAAACAGCATTTGCAGAGTATCATCTGGCAGGTTTGAAGCTGCATCCGTCAAAGCAGAAGTTCTATCCGGGAGACGAATACATGGAGCCGATATATCAGATATGCGAGAAGTATAATAAACCGATCGTGTTTCATTGCGGAATGTCGGTAGAGCCGGATACCTTATCTAAATATGCGAGACCGGTTGAGTTTGAAGAAACAGCATACAGACATCCAAAGCTTCGAATCTGTCTTGCACATTGCGGGTGGCCATGGGTGCAGGAAACCTGTATGCTGATGCTCAAATACAGAAATGTTTATGCGGATACAGCATTCCTGTATTTTGATACAGCTCCGGAGTTTTATCACAAGGTATTCGAAGTGGATATGGGACCGCACTGGATCGATCGAAGCTTCAGACATCAGATCATGTTTGGCTCTGATGATCCGCGGTTAGAGATGCAGAGAATGAAAAAGGCTATAGAAGCTATGGATATGAGAGAATCTACCAAGGATCTGATATTTGGACAGAATGCGATTGAGTTTCTGGGATTGGAGGTATGATGGTAACACATAGCAGTATAGAGGTGCTGACAAAAGAATATAACTGTCTGGTGAAAATTACAGATGACATCAGGCAGGTTGTAGAAAAAAGCAAAATAAGAAATGGTGTTGTATATGTTATAACAGCACATACGACAACAGGAATTGCAGTTAATGAAGGACTGGAGTGTCTGGAATATGATATTGGGCATCTGATGGAAAGACTTGTTCCCGAGGATGGAGAATATGCACATGGAAGGCTGTTAGATTCCTACGGTGCGATGGCAGGCAATCCGACAGGACATTTAAAGGCCCATCTGACCGGAAATCATTGTGTATTCCCGGTTATAGATGGAAAGCTGAAAAGTGGAAGTGCACAGGACATATATCTGTGTGAATATGATGGACCACAATATAGAACAATTTATATAACAATCATAGGAGAATAAAAAAATAATAGGAGGAAAAAACTATGACATTAAAAAAATTTGACGCAGAGAAATATTTAAAGGATGGAGCAAAGACATACTCATTAAGAGGAGAGGTTGAGGCATTAATTGACCGGATCACGGCAAAGGAATATGACAGCGTATGTATGCTTGGTATCGGTGGAACATGGGCAGAATGGTATCCGGTTGTAGAAGTAGCCAAGAAATATACAGATCTCCCGATCTATCTTGAAAATGCAGGTGAATTTCTGGTAAAAAATAAAAAACATATTACAGATAAGACTCTTGTATTTACCTCTTCTGCATCAGGCAATACTATGGAGATCTTGAAGGCAGTAAAATATTGTAAGGATCAGGGAATCAATGTATATGGATTTACAAAGGATGAGACAACTCCTTTAGCAAATCTGCTGACAGACCCGATTTATAATGCATGTGGTGACTGCGAACATTCTTACTTATTATACTATTTTGTAATGCTCCGTATCTTAAAGAACAGAGGAGAATTCCCACATTATGACAGATGGGCAGACCAGATGGAAAATCTGTTTAAGGATCTCCTTGCGGCAAGAGAAAAATTTGAGCCAAGAGCGATCGAGATCGCAAAGACATATGCACATGAACCATATACAATGTTTACAGGCTCCGGTGTCCTTTGGGGTGAGACGTATCTCTTTACAATGTGTATCTTAGAAGAAATGCAGTGGGTTCGTACAAAGACTGTTTCATCTGCTGATTTCTTCCATGGACCATTGGAGTTAGTTGATGACAGAGTTCCGGTATTTGTAATAAAAGGTGAGGACGAATATCGACCATTAGATGAAAGAGTAGAACGATTTGTAAAAGAACATACAAAGAAAGCTGTTATTATTGATACCAAGGATTATATCCTGGATGGTATCGATGATGAGTTCCGTGTAATCTGCTCTCCGATGATCATTACCGCGTTATTAACAGAACGACTTGCTATTCATTATGAGCAGAATACAGGACATAGTCTGGAATTCAGACGTTACTATCGTCAGTTTGAATATTAAAAAGGGCAGGCGGTTATTATGGTTGAATTCACATATGTAATTACAGATGAACAGGGACTTCATGCCAGACCGGCTTCACAGTTTGTTATGGCTGCTGCAAAATGTAAGAGCACAGTATCCGTAACATTTGGATCCAGAACCGTAAATGCAAAAGGAGTTATGGCAGTTATGAGTCTGGGAGCAAAAAAAGGTCAGGAGATCCTGATAAAAGTAGAAGGTGAAAACGAGGCAGAAGATGCAGCAAACCTGAAAGCGTTCGTTCAGGAACATCTGTAAAAGGATCGGATTTTAAAGAGGTGACAATATGGTAATATTACAGGGTAAAAGTGTATTTGGCGGAGTTGCTATCGGGAAGATACAATTCTTTAAAAGGGACGAAATCCAGATAAAACGAAGTCATATCGATGATCCGGAGGCGGAAATACGCCGCTTCCGGACTGCAAAGGAAAAAGCACTTTCTGAATTGCAGCAGTTATATGACAAGGCACTTACTGATGTGGGAGAAGCAAATGCCATGATCTTTGAAGCACATCAGTTAATGCTTGAGGATCCGGATTATAATGATTCTGTAGAGAATATTATAAATACACAAAAGGTAAATGCTGAATATGCAATAGGTGTCACATCTGACAATTATGCAGCAATCTTTGAAGCGATGGATGATGCCTATATGCAGGGAAGGGCAGCAGATGTAAAGGATGTATCGAACAGGCTCCTTTCCCAGTTTGTAAAGAAACAGAATGCTTCATTTGAAATGACGGAGCAGGTAATCATCGCTGCAGATGATCTGGCACCAAGCGAGACTGTTCAGCTTGATAAAGATAAGGTGCTGTCATTTATTACAGTGGAAGGCTCGGCAAATTCCCATACAGCGATTCTTGCCAGAACTATGAATATTCCGGCTGTTATAGGAATCGGTGATACTTTAACATCGAAATATGACGGAAGCCTTGCAATCGTAGACGGTCAGGAAGGAAAGATCTATATTGATCCGGATGAAGAAATCCTTGTTGCCATGAGAAAAAAGCAGGCTGTCGAACAGGAACAGCGTGAGCTTCTGGAGACATTGAAGGGCAAAGAAAATGTAACCGGATCCGGGCAGAAGATTAACCTTTATGCCAATATTGCCAATGTATCAGATGTAGGAGCGGCACTCCGAAATGATGCCGGTGGTATCGGGTTATTCAGAAGCGAATTCTTATATCTGGAAAATGAAACTTATCCAACAGAGGAACAGCAGTTTGCAGCTTATAGACAGGTAGCGGAAATGATGGCCGGGAAAAGGGTGATCATCCGTACGTTAGATATCGGAGCAGATAAACAGGTTGGATATTTTAATCTGGAAAAAGAGGATAATCCGGCAATGGGATTCCGTGCAATCCGGATATGTCTGACCAGACCCGAATTATTTAAGACCCAGCTTAGAGCTATTTTCAGAGCATCCGCGTATGGTCAGATTGCGATCATGTTTCCGATGATCATTTCGGTATCAGAGGTTCGTCGTATTAAAGAGATAATGGACGAGGTGAAGACCGGACTTCGTGCAGATGGAATAGCATTTTCCGATCAGATTGAAATCGGTATAATGATTGAGACTCCGGCTGCGGTTATGATCAGCAGAGAGCTGGCAAAGGAAGTGGATTTCTTTAGTGTCGGAACAAATGATCTGACGCAGTACACTCTGGCAATTGATCGCCAGAACCGGAATCTTGATTCTTTCTATGATTCACACCATCCGGCAGTGTTATCTATGATCCAAATGGCAGCAGAGAATGCTCATGCAGAAGGAAAATGGATTGGAATATGCGGTGAACTTGCAGCCGATCTAAGTCTGACAGAAAGGTTTTTACAGATGAACATTGATGAGTTATCAGTTGCACCGGGTATGATACTTCCGTTAAGGAAAAAAATAAGAGAGTTATAAAAAGTATACAGAGACAGATCCGCACATGTACGGGTCTGTTTTTGGTCTTATAAACTGACATTTCCTGCTTGTTTGCGTTTGGAAAAGTTGCTATACTTAATAGAGTACAGGAGGGAGTTCGCTATGAAATTGATGAATAAAGATGAGTTTATTGCGTATGAATTAAAATTTTACTTTATGAAAAATAAAGTGAAAGAAGGAGAAAAACTCCCATCTGAACGGGATCTGGCTGAACAGTTTGGGGTACAGAGAGCTACAGTCAGATCTGCATATAAATTATTAGAAGATGAAGGGATCATAGAATGCAGGGAACGGAGTGGCAACTACTTAGCCCACAGAAGAATGATATCCAATCTTGACCGAATTCGCTCATTCAGTGAAAAGCTGGAAAAGATGGGTGCACAAACAAGAAGCAGACTGTTGGCGTTTGAGCGTGTGGAAGTAGATAAGGAACTGAATAAAAACATTAAGCTTCCGTTAGGAACTCCGTTATTCAAAATTACTCGTATCCGTATGGTCGTAGAAGAAGACAGGGCTGTTCCGATCACCATAGAATATTCATATATACCGGAAAGCAAGGCGCCTAAGCTGATGCGGTTTGATCTGGAAGATAATTCGTTATTTGATATCCTGATTCAGGAATATCATCATATTCCTAAAAAACAGGAATTAACAGTCGGAATTGTATATGCTGATGAAAATGAAGCCAAAGCCTTGAATGTTGATAAGCTGACTGCTCTTGTAAAAAAAGAAGGAATCACATATGACGAGAAAGGCGAGGTTCTGGAATATCTGCAATCGGTGATCAATAAAGAATGGGTCGCATTTGAAAAAGATGATCCTGTCATTAAGCAAAAGATGGAGGAGGTGCTCCATGGATTATAGAATGCCATTATATATTCAATTACAGGATTCTATTATTAAGAAAATAGATGAAAAAAAATATCTGCCGGGTGAAGCAATCCCAAGTGAGAGAAAAATGGCGGAAGCCTATGGTGTGAACCGTATGACCGTAAAACGTGCGATCAGTAAGCTTGTAGAAGAAGGATATCTGGTTTGTAAACCGGGTTCCGGAACGTATGTTGCACAAAGAGATAAGAAAAAGATCGATCTGGATAATTCAAATGAAGCAGGAAATACCGGTATCACAGCGACGCTCCGTAAGGGTGGAATGGAGGTAAAAAACCGCCTTCTCGGAACCGGTGAGATCACAGGAAGTAAATATCTGGGATATAAGCTTGGAATTTCAGATGATGAGATGATTTATGGAATTTACCGTGTACGATCAGAGGGTGATATACCATTTGCGGTGGAATATACATATGTACCGGAAAAATATTTTGATGATCTGGATGAGTTTGATTTCGCCAAAGTGTCTTTATATGATTATATGGAAGCAAAAGGACATATGCCATGCCATTTTGTGCAGAAGCTGATCATATGTGAGGCAAATGAAAGACTTGCAGAGCTGCTGCAGGTGGAACGTGGAACTGCGATTTATAAGATTAATTATCAGGGTGCGGATGCAGATTATAATATTGTAGAGTTTACCATGAGTTATCTGAATCCTGCTTATACAAAATTCCGATTTGATGTTGAGGTTTCTTAAAGGAAAGACATAAGCGTTTCTGTTACGGATCATATGGATCTTGTTATGCCGGCTTCGGTTTATAGTATTAGTGCTTGAAAGGTGTTATTTGAAAATGCAATTCAAAAAAGTAGAAAAGAAATGTGAAGGTAAATTTATTACCCGCTATGATATAACATATGAGACAGTGGATCATCAGAAGAAGGTATATGAGATGATCAGCCGGAATAGCGACATTACGGATTTTGAAGGACTGCATGGCAAGGAAGCCGATGCAGTTGTGATCATTGCTACGGATGAGACCGGCGAGAAGATCCTGATCGATAAGGAATTCCGTCTTGCTCCGGGAGAATGGGTATATAACTTCCCGGCAGGTCTGATCGATCCGGGCGAGACACCGCAGGAGAGTGCGAAGCGTGAGCTTCGTGAGGAGACAGGGCTGGAGTTGTATGAGATCGATGATTTCATTGGAACCAGCTACAGTGCAGTCGGTTTTTCAAATGAAACAAATGTCTGTGTTGTTGGAAAGGCGCGCGGAGAGTTCCATAAGAGTACCTCTACATTAGAAGAGATCGAAGCCGGCTGGTATACAAAGGCAGAAGTCAGAGAACTTCTTAAGAAAGCAAAATTTGCAGCGAGAACACAGGCATACTGCTATGTGTGGAGCAGAGAATAAAGAATAAAAATGAAGGAACATCGTGAATAAAAATCAGATGTTCCTTTTGTTATATGTTCAATTGTGTTATACTTTCGTTAGTTAAAACTAACAGGAAAGGGAGATATACAGACATGGATGCACAGCAGAATTTACAGTGTACATTAGAAAAGGAAGGATTTCTTGGAACCTTTTTTCCGGGAACAAAGTATGCGGATAAAGCAGTTATATTTGTCGGGGGAAGTGCAGAGAAACGGGATTTTGTAGAAGCACGCGCGAAGCTTCTCGCAGAGGAAGGATTTAGTGTGTTATCGGTTGGATTCTATCTGTGGCCGCCGCTTTCAAAGGATACGGTATTTATTCCGGTTGATTATGCAGAGCGGGCGGTTCATTGGTTAAAGAATAACTGTCCGGTCGAGATTACCGGCATCGGAATGACAGGCTTATCTCTTGGGGCGGCATATACGTTATTGTGTGCGTCTATGCTCCCGGATATTTCCTGTGTGGTATCGGTATCGGGATTTGATTTTGTAGTTGAGGGCTGCAAACATATGGTAGTCAGACAGCACAAATCATATTTCAGTTATCATGGGAAAGATATACCATATGAGCAAGCAGAGGCATTGTCTCATTTAGGTTCGACCTTACGGGCATGGAAAAAGAATCCGAATTACGGATCGAAAGCGATGAACCGTTTTTACTATAATGAATGTTTTAAAGACCGTACGGATGCCAGCCGGATCAAAGTGGAAAATATACAGGGAGATGTGTTGTTGCTTGCACCGGAATATGATGATACATGGCCGTCGGATGAAGCATTTCCAAGAATTATGAGAAAGTTAGAAGAGGTTCATTTCCCTTACAGATACGAATGTGTGATTTATCCGAAAGCAGGTCATTGCCTGACGATGCCGGAGAAAGCGTTGTCGGGAATTGGTGGAGAAGAGAAGATGAACCGGATGTTGGCACACTTTATGACAATGGAAGCCAAATATCCGGAGGGCTGTCGGAAGGCAAGAGCGGAAAGCTGGAATAAGATGGTATCATTTTTTAAAGAAAGTTTCGGTGTGGAATGATTTGCATTGACGATTGCATCGGGGAGAGATTAAAATCAGAATAGAATAGATGCTATAAATAAAGCATTTGAGCAGGCGTAGGGACGGAGCTTGAAGTGATAGCCGGCACAACGGTTCTTACAGCCTGCAGCAACTGTATCGTTTGCAGATAAGGGTTGTAAATATCTGTACAGAAAGGAAAAATACGATGCTTCACAAAGATTATGAAAGAAAGATCGATCAGTTAGTAAATGAACTGACATTGGAAGAGAAAATAAAGATGATCCATGGTGCGGGTTTGTTCCGAACCGGAGCAGTAGAAAGACTTGGAATACCACCGATCGTGATGTCGGATGGACCGACCGGGGTGCGGTTCGAATTCTTTAATGATAACTGGGGCAGAGCCGGACATAATGATGATGGAGTTACATATTGTCCGAGCAACAGTGCGATCGCAGCAACATGGAACCGGGAACTGGCAAAAAAATCAGGAACGGTACTTGGTGAAGAAGCCAGAGGACGTGGCAAGGATATCATACTTGCGCCGGGTGTCAATGTTATGCGGACGCCGCTTTGCGGAAGAAATTTTGAGTATTTCAGTGAAGATCCATATCTGATATCGGAGATGGCAGTTCCGGTGATCGAAGGGATCGAGAGTTCTGACGTGGGTGCCTGTGTGAAACATTTTGCTGTTAATAATCAGGAAACAGAACGGAACTGGGTGAATGTCGAGATCGATGAACGGACGCTCCGCGAGATCTATCTGCCTGCGTTTGAAGCTACAGTAAAGAAAGCAAAGGTAAGATCTATTATGGGTGCTTATAATTTGTTCCGTGGTGTCCACTGTTGTGAAAATAATGAACTGCTTGGCGAGATACTGCGGCAAGAGTGGGGCTATGATGGTCTGATCGTTTCGGATTGGGGTGGCATCCACGATACAAAGGCTGCGGCAGACAGCCCGATCGATGTAGAGATGTCTATCTATGCAAACTTCGATGAATACTGCATGGCAGATCCATTGTTAAATGCGGTAAGAAATGGTGAGATCGAAGAGGAAAGAGTTGATGAAAAGGTAAAGAGTATTCTTCGCTTCATGCTCCGTGTCAAGATGATCGATATTGTAGAAGCCCCAAGTAGGAACGATGAACAGACGGCTATATCTGCTGGTTGCACGGAACAGAAGCCGGCTGTCTATGCGGTTCGTGACTGGAGCCGGAAGAAAGGAAGCTATGATACTTCAGTACATCAGGATGCAGTGTTAGAAACGGCCAGAGAATCAATTGTACTGTTAAAGAATGAAGAACAGAGACTGCCGCTTGCACCTGAGAAGACACATCGGCTTCTGGTGATCGGACATAATGCAGCAAAGCTTCATTCAAATGGTGGGGGAAGTGCAGAGATTGCGGCACTTTATGAGATCAATCCACTGCTTGGCATTAAGATGGAGCTTGGCGGCAACTGCGAAGTGACCTATGCAGAAGGTTATTATGTGCCGGATAAGAACAGACAGCAGGTACTGAACTGGCAGGAGGTAAGTCTGGATGAACTGGTATCGGAGCAGGGTGCTTATGAAGGAAATGATCCGGAAGGACAGAAGATCCAGAAGGCACTTCGCGAAGAGGCGGTTGCCCTTGCTTCTGAATATGATGATGTGATCTTTGTTGGCGGTTTAAATCATGATACAGATGAAGAAGGATACGACAGACCGGATCTGAAGCTCCCATATCATCAGGATGAACTGATCACGGAGCTCTTAAAAGTGAATCCGAATATGGTCATTGTCATGATGGCAGGTAATCCGGTCGATATGAGTGCATGGATCGACGATGCAAAGTCGATTGTATGGATGAGTTATGCAGGAATGGAAGGCGGCAGAGCACTCGGTGAAGTTTTATTTGGTGAAGTAAATCCATCCGGTAAACTTGTGATGACCATGCCGAAATCTCTTGATCAGGTGCCGGCGATGGTTTTTGGAGATTTCCCCGGAAGAGCCTTAACGGAAGAAGAGCATGAAAGAATGAATGCGAAACTGACGGAGACATACAGAGAAGGAGTATTTGTCGGATATCGGTATTATGACAAATATCAGATTCCGGTGCAGTTCCCATTTGGACATGGATTATCTTATACGACATTTGCTTACGGAGATATGCAGGTAAAAGAGTTGGATGGGCAGACATTCAAGGTACAGATTCCGATAACAAATACCGGAAAGCTTGCAGGAAAAGAAACGGTAGAGCTGTATGTCGGAGAAACAGAGATAAGTCTGGAGAATCCTTTGAAGGAGCTGAAGGGCTTCTGCAAGTTATCACTTGCACCGGGAGAAACAAAGTATGCGGAATTTGAATTGACTGCTGATACATTCCGTCATTTTGATGAGAAGACGGATGCGTGGAAGGTTATAGCAGGAAGGTATACGATCTATATCGGAAGTTCTGTTTCTGATATTCGGTCGGTAACAACCATAACAATAAAATAATTAATAGATAAAATGCCGGTATGAACGGTCTGTCTGCCGGTACTATGAAACATCTATAGAGCAGCCGACTGATTTTCATACAATTTTGTGCTATGTCGGAGCTGTAAACGACTTTATCGCAGCGGAGACATATGCATATAAAATTGTATGAAAGAAGGTAGGCAAACGTGATTTTCATAGTACCGGCGGGCAGTTTGTTCATACCGGCATTTGTACGTTTATTGTTTTATTGATATTCGTTGAGCCATTCGATAATGCCGTTAGCGATGGCAGCGGCATAATCGTCCATATTATCATCGTAGAGCTCTACGTCTTTTTCGTTGCTGATAAAGCCCATTTCGATGATCAGACTTGTCATATTTGTCTGTTTGATAACGATGTAATCGTTGTCACTGTCAAACTGTGTTCCGGTACGGACACCTCGGTTATCGGAGATCCCGACCTTTTCCAGATTGGACAGGATGGTTTCTGCGATCGCATGGTTCTTTTCGGAACCGGAGCTGTAGATCCATGCTTCTACACCACAGGCCTCAGGGTTGGCTGCGTAGTTCCTGTGGAGTGCCAGATAGAGATCTGCGTTGCAGTCATTTGCAATCGCAGCACGATCTTCGGAAGAAACGGTAGAATCATCATCACGCGTCATGACAACTTTTACTCCGTTTTTCTTTAATAGTTTTGCAACCTTTAAGGAAAGCTTCAGGTTTCCGTCTTTTTCATGAATATTATTAATTCCGGTTGCCCCGATGTCGGAACCGCCATGTCCAGGATCCAGACAGACTGTGTATTTTCCGTCCGGTTTTATGATCGAGACAGCATCCTTGCTGCCTTTTGACCGACTGACCGCCAACAGGACGGACAGGACGATAACGGCGACGAGCAGGACGATGTTGACACCAATTAGGAATTTTATGACAGACCGCATCTGTGTAACGGTCAGTTTCTTTTTTGTTTTTCCAGCCATAATGTATAAAACTGCCGGAGCAGCCCTTTCTGTTTCTAGTTTATTCTCAACTAAGATACTCTAAAATGATCGGATTTTCAATACGATAGAAAAGATTTAATATTTACATATATCAGTGAAATGCGGTGTAACATGGAACCGACGGGCGACATAATTTAGCATTTTATATAGAAAAGTGCGAAAGAAATTAATAATTTTCTGAAAAATTTAATATTGTCAAATGAAAACGTGGGTGTTACCCTAAATACAGGGTGGCAAGGAGAAGATAAGAAAAGGAATAAAAAGATGATCGTAGATTTTCATACTCACACATATCCGGATAAAATAGCTTCAAAGACACTAGAACTGTTAGTAAGTAGATCAAAGACAAAGCCGGCATCGGATGGCACACTTGCAGGCTTGCAGCATTCAATGGCGCAAAGCGGCGTCGATATCTCTGTTGTCCTTCCTGTTGTAACTGCACCACATCAGGTGGAGCGGATCAATACCGTGGCAAAGGCAGTAACAGCCCAGTTTACGGGAAGCGGCGTCTGGTCATTTGGCGGAATCCATCCCGGAAATGATAACTATAAAGAGATTTTAAATGGTATCAAATCTGCCGGATTAAAGGGAATTAAGCTGCATCCGGATTATCAGGATGCCATGTTCAATGATATCCGTTATAAACGGATCATCAGTTATGCAACAGAGCTTGGTTTGGTCGTTGTGGTTCATGCAGGAGTAGATATCGGACTTCCCTCTGTAACACATTGTACACCGGACATGGTGTGTGAAGTATTAGATGAGGTTCAGCCGGAGCGGCTCGTTCTTGCACATATGGGCGGCTGGAATCTTTGGGACGAGGTACTTGCGAAGCTGTGCGGAAGAAATGTATATATGGATACAGCATTTTCCTACGGAGAGATTGCATGGCTTTCGGGTGCTGAACATCGTTGGAAGCTGGCATCGGAGGAGATGTTCCTGAAACTGATCAGAGCACATGGAGCAGACCGGATCGTATTTGGAACAGATAGTCCGTGGACAGATCAGAAGCGAGCCATAAAGGACATACAGGCACTTCCGTTATCAGATGAAGACAAGAAAAAGATCCTTGGAGAAAATGCATTGCAGCTTTTGGGACTGCCGGATGCAGAATAGAAAATATAAAGTGAACTATACAATATATTTGAAAGCATTAGAGGATTCACACATAATAGTAGAATAAATTTCCGATAAATTAGTAAAAATAGACATTGCACAAAAATTAAAAATGTGTTACAATTTTGTTACAATAAGAAAGGGAGAGAAGATAGCTCCTAAGACATTCGAAATTTAAGTTGTTGTTTTTTTCACAAAAAAATATTCATAAATACAAGGGACTGCCTGTAAGATGGCGGTCCCTTTCCCTTTCTTGTGCAATCAGGTTCCTCTCGTCTGACGACTCGATGATTAGCGGTCGTCAAATGCAGTCATGCAAGCATGCCGCACTTGACTCGTCGCCATAACAAAAAAAGAACCAGATCACATCTGGTTCTTAAGAGCTGGGCTACAAGGATTCGAACCTTGAAATGCTGGAGTCAGAGTCCAGTGCCTTACCATTTGGCGATAGCCCATTGCTGTCAACAGATGATATTATATTATAACAGTTTGAAAAATGCAAGCACTTTTTTTAAAAAATTACAAAAAGTTATTCATACGCAATGTATACGAAAAATTTGAGAATAAAAATCAATGGAAATAGAAAATCCTGGTAGAAATAATAGTCCGGCTGTTGTATAATGGGAACACTTGTGGAGATGACATTATAATAGGGAATGGAGAATACATATGTACAGTTTTGATGCGATCGTAAGATACAGCGAAACGCATGGAAGACCGGAAGCAAATGCGGCAACGATAGCAAATTACTTTCAGGATTGTGCGATCTTCGATTCAGAACAGGCGGGAATTGGAATTGAATATCTGAAGGACCATAACCGGGCATGGTTTCTGATCTCATGGCAGATCGATGTGGAGCGGTATCCGGTATTACAGGAGAAGATCAGGGTTGGAACCTGGGCATATGATTTTAAAGGCTCCATGGGATATCGTAATATTGTGATCCGGGATGAGAGCGGAGCGAACATTGTACAGGCAGCTTCCCAGTGGAGCTATATCGATACAGAGACATTACGGCCTGTTCGGATCGAACCGGAAGTAGGTGCGGCATATCCGCTTGATGAGAAGCTTCCGATGGAATACGCACCGAGAAAGATCCGTCTGATCGAGGAAATGAAAGAAGTTGACAGAAGAATGGTTCTGCCTTATCAGATCGATTCGAATAACCACATGAATAATGAAGCTTATATTGCACTGGCGTTGGAATATATCGATTCGGATGACATGATCTGTCAGATCAGAAGCGAGTATAAGCGGCAGTTTGTAAAAGATGAATGTATCGTAATAAAGAAAGCGGAAAGAGATGATCTGATACAGTTTGTATTTGCAGATGAAGAAGATCAGACCAGATGTATAGTAGAATTTAAGACAAAGAGAACGGGGAGACAGACAGCATGATCAAGATTGGCGAATGGAACCATTTAGAGGTTGTAAAAGAGAAAGATTTCGGCATTTACCTTGCCGAGAAAAAATACGACGACGAGGAAGTCCTGCTTCCGAAGAAACAGGTACCTGCGGGAACAAGAATGGGAGATCAGTTAGATGTATTTATCTATCGTGATTCCGCAGATCGTCTGATCGCAACAACAAATCATCCGATCATAACGATGGGAGAACTTGCAGTATTAAAATGTGTCAATGTGACAGGCATCGGTGCATTTATGGACTGGGGACTGGAAAAAGATATCCTGCTTCCTTTTAAAGAGCAGACAAGCAAGGTAAGGGAAGGTCAGTCGTATCTGGTCCGGATGTATGAGGATCGTTCCAAGCGTTTGTGCGTCAGCATGAAGGTATATGCCTATCTGGAGACACAGTCCCCATATAAGGCAGGAGATGCGGTAAGTGGAACGGTGTTTGAATTTAATCAGAATCTTGGAGCCTTTGTTGCGGTTGATAATCGTTATTCAGCCCTGATCCCGATGAAGGAGATCCATTCCCGGATCAATGTGGGTGAGACGGTAGAAGCCCGTGTGGCAAATGTCAGAGAAGACGGCAAACTCAATCTGAGTTTACAGAAGCCGATCCGTGAACAGATCAACAATGACAGCGAGATGGTATACAATATTATCGAAAGCTATGGCGGAACCTTACCATTTAATGACAAGGCAGATAAAGAAGTGATCGAGAAAGAGTTCGGACTCAGCAAGAATGCATTTAAGCGTGCGGTCGGACATCTGTTAAAAGAGGGTAAGATCCGGATCACAGAGAAAAACATTATCATCAAATAATGTATTCATAAATGAACAGGAATGTTCAGGAGAAACAAAAAGACAGCTATGCATGTTATATGGCTGAAAAGTACCAGGAAATGAAAGGATGAATATGAGTAATTTCAAGGTTGAATTAAAAAAAGTAGTAGACGACAGCTATGAGATCGAGATCGGATATGAGCTGGAACAGAAGCTGATCGATGATCTGAAAGCCGGTCTGGTTGGAAAAATATCCAAATTTGTAGTAGTTACAGACAGTAATGTAAAAGAGCTGTATGCAGACAAGATTTATAAGATGCTTGAAGAAGCAGGATACAAGACAGATCTTATCAGTTTCCCGGCAGGAGAACTGAGCAAGACCAGAGCGACAAAGGAGTATGTAGAAGATACCATGCTTGCAAAGGGGTATCGGAGAGATTGCTGCATTATTGCCGTTGGCGGTGGTGTGGTGACAGACCTTGCAGGATTTGTAGCCGGAACCTACGGCAGAGGAATTCCATTTATCAATTATGCAACGACATTACTTGCGGCCGCGGATGCATCCGTGGGAGGAAAGACAGCGGTCGATACACCGCTTGCAACCAATCTGATCGGACTGTTTAATCAGCCGCAGAAGGTATATCTGGATATCGCAACATGGAAGACACTTCCACAGCGACAGTTATCTTCAGGTCTTGCAGAGACGATCAAGCATGCCTGCCTTGCAGACAGGGAATTCTTCGGTTATCTGTCAGAGCATATCGAAGATGTGCTTGCAGTAAAGGATGAGGTATGCAGACATATCGCGGAGAAGAACTGCGAGATCAAATATCAGGTCGTTATGAAGGACGAGCGGGAAAGCGGCCTGCGTGAGGTTTTGAACCTTGGACATACGGTTGGCAGAGCCATCGAGACAGTCAGTGATTATAAGCTGCTGCATGGAGAAGCCGTTGCGATCGGTCTGGTTGCAGAGGTGAAGATGGCAGAACATTTTGGCTACTGTACAGCAGAGGATGAAGCAGCTATGGTTGCCATGTTGAAGCAGGCAGATCTTCCAACGGAGATTCCGGATTATATTGACCGTGACGCTCTGGTTAAGAAACTGTATACCGATAAGAAGGTCAGAGACGGGCATTTGCGTTTCGTTTTACAGCATGGAATCGGCGCAATCGAGGTATTTGATGGTGACCAGTATGCAAAAGCCATACCGGAGAGTCTGGCAAGAGAGATCATTATGGAGATGTAAGTATTAAATTTCAGGAGGATATAAAAATGGATAAGAAGATAATCAGCACAGAGAAAGCACCACAGGCAATCGGACCATATTCACAGGCGATCGTTGCTAACGGATTTTTATTTACGTCAGGAATGGTTCCGATCGATCCTGCAACGAATCAGTTAGTAGAAGGAGATATCACAGTTCAGGCAAAACAGGCAATCTCAAATCTGAAGAATCTGATCGAGGCATCCGGTTCATCCTGTGACAAGGTTGTAAAGACTACAGTATTTATTAAGGATATGAACCAGTTCTCAATTATCAACGATATTTACAAAGAATATTTCAACAAAGATTTCCCTGCACGTTCCTGTGTAGAAGTTGCAAGACTTCCAAAAGACGTACTGATCGAGATCGAAGCAGTAGCAGTTGTATAAATAAAGATTTTAAAATGATGGTGTGGCAGATGTATGAATGATATCTGCCACATTGTCATAAGAGGGCATATGGAGACGAAAAAGAAAATTATCGGAGCAGAATGTTTATTCACAGCACTGATCGTAGTGTATGAGATCGTAACGGTGCTGGCATTATTTACAGATCTGTTTTCCGGCATCACGATAAAACAAAACATATTATTCAGTCAGAGTCTGATATTTGTACCAACAGTGTTATATCTGTTCATCATGAGAAAGCATGTAAAGGATATCATCTGGTTTCGGAGATTTCATCCGTTGACACTCTTGCTGATTCCGCCGCTGGTTCTGTTTATGGAGCCGCTTATAACATTGTTAAATGCAATCTCGATGTTATTTGTGCGAAATGAGATCAGCGATGCGGCATCTGCACTGGTTGATCATAATACACTTGGAACTTCACTCTTTTTCATGGCATTTTTGCCGTGTGTGATAGAAGAACTGGCGTATCGTGGTGTCATGTTCGGAAGCTTTCATGAAGCTGGCAGATTAAAGGCAATATTGATGTCAGGATTTTTATTTGGACTGATGCATATGAATTTTAATCAGATGGCATATGCGGTTGTGATCGGTCTGATCTTCGGATTTGTTGTAGAAGCAACCGGAAGCATTATTCCAACAATGATCATGCATTTTCTGATCAATGGTTTTTCTGTTGTTATAAAGCATATTGCAAATATCATTCCGGCGTTAAAAGATCAGGCAGAAAATACAGAAGTAACACAGACGATGCTGCTCAGTACCATCCGGGCATATATACCTATGGCACTGGTTGGCACTGTAATATCAGCAGGAATTATTTATCTGCTTGCGGTTATAAATGGTAGAAAGGAGAGTCTCACCGCTGTATTTACGGAACCTTTTGATCGGTACGATGAAAATGGCAAAAAGCTTCGACTGCTTACCCCGCTTATGATCGTAGTCATCCTCTACTGCCTGATCCGCTGTGTTGTCGAAGAATTTTTATTTTAACTATAGAAAAACGCCCACCAAATGAATCTGATCTGATACCTACCCTATTATAAATGACTTGCTGCGGTTTCTATTCATTGCACATGTCTTATCCGCTCATGCTCTTGTGCTAACTCGTCCTTCGGACTCAGACAAGCACCCGCATTCGCTGACAATGTGCAATTCATCAAGAAATCCTCGCTAATGTCATATTATAATAGAGCAGATACCAGATCAGATTCATTTGGTGGGCGTTTTGTCGCTATATGTAAATGAGTAATAAAAAGATAAACAGAAAAATACACCATTCGATATACAGGGATTTATCCAGTTTCGAGTGTTGGTGTTTTCACTATGAAAAACATTCGCGAGTTTATCATAGTGGAAATATCAATAGCAGAAAAAATCTCCCATTGTGGATCGTAAATCCCTCTTTGTATGCTGTTACTTCCACTAAAATATGACATATGCGAGGCTTTCGTTGTATGGTGCACATTGCCAGTAAATACGGGTGCCTGTCTGAGCCGAAGGCGAGTTGGCACAGGAGTATTTACGGATCAGGCATGTGCAACATACAGAAAACGCAGCAGGTCATTGTTAGTGGAAGAACCAGCATATGAAGAGGGCACACAACCATAAGGGGGATTTTTTGCGTGTTCGGCTAGTCCTCGTTGCAGATCAGACCGTAGAAGGAGATCAGGTACAGTCCGGCGATACCAACGAGTGTGTAGATGATTCTGGAAAAGGCGGAGCCGGTTCCGAATAAAGCATCTACAAGATTAAAATTAAAGATTCCGATGATACCCCAAACGATCGCCCCAACGATCACAAGAGTAAGACAAATAACATTAAATACTTTCATGGCATTCCTCTCTGATTTCTAATTATTTGGACATTAGTTTTTGGCAAGGTGTCGCAAAATTAATGGTTCCATATCTCTAGTCTGTGCGAATCTGGAAAAATTATACTGCCATTATAAGGGAAAATGTATACACAGGATAAAGTCATAAAATGAAAAAAATAACATAATGGATCTGGCAGCAAAAAATTATTTGAAGCAAATATAAAAATCAGTTGACAGGGTACAAACATAATGTTATATTAAAAGCAACATATGAACAGATATTCAAATGTTCAATAAAAAACAACGAGAGGAGGAACAGAATGAATACGGACAGCAGGGAAGCATGTGAATGCAAAGAGAACGATATAGCTGAGATCACCGCTGAGATTAATGAGATGATGCCAGACGAAGAGAATCTGTATGATCTGGCCGAGTTGTTTAAAGTATTTGGCGATTCCACCAGAATTCAGATCTTATATACACTGCTGGATCACGAAAAAAGTGTTGGTGACATCGCAGAAGAGCTTGGAATGAATGCATCTGCCATTTCTCATCAATTAAGAGTGTTAAAACAGGCGAAGCTGATCAAGAACCGCAGAGCCGGAAAGAATATGTTTTATGAGCTTGCCGACGACCATGTAGCAGTGATCATGCGAATGGGACTTGAGCATATATTTGAATAATAAGAAAGGTTAAAGGTGGATATTATGAAGAAGAGATATAATTTAAGTGATGTAGATTGTGCAAACTGTGCAGCAAAGATGGAGGAGCAGATCAGCAAGTTACCGGGTGTTAACAGCGCATCGATCAGCTTCATGGCACAGAAACTTACATTAGACGCAGACGAAGATAAATTAGACGAGATCTTAAAGCAGGCAGAAAAGATCATCAAGAGCATTGATGAGGAAGCTACGATCGAATATTAGAAATAATGCAGATCTGAACATTAAGACGTTACAGATTTACATAAGCTGAAAGAGAAGATAAAATAAGAAAATTATCGCAGATAGCAGAAAAAAGGTGATGGATTATGAGTAAGAAGCAGAAAAAAATGTTAATTCGAATCATCGTTGCACTGGTGGTATTTATCGCATGCGAGATTGCAGAGAAGCTCATTCATTTGAATGGAGTGTGGGATACAGTTGTAAAGGCTGCGATGTTCGCAGTACCATATCTGATGGCAGGATATGATGTCCTTTTAAAGGCGATCAAAAATATCAGCAAGGGTCATGTATTTGACGAAAACTTTCTGATGGCAGTTGCAACTGTAGGCGCATACGGAACCGGAGAATTTGGCGAGGCGGCAGCCGTTATGCTGTTCTATCAGGTCGGAGAATGGTTCCAGAAATATGCAGTCAACAGATCAAGAGCCAGTATCACAGATTTGATGAACATTATGCCGGAATATGCAAATATTGAGAAGGACGGACAGATCGTTCAGGTAGAACCGGAGACAGTTGCGATCGGTGATATTATTATCGTGCAGCCGGGTGAAAAAGTTCCTCTCGACGGTACTGTTATTGAAGGTGAAACATTTGTAGATACAGCAGCGCTTACCGGTGAATCCGTACCTAGAAAGCTGTCTGTTGGTGACGAAGTGTTAAGTGGCGTGATTAACCAGAACGGTGTGATCCGTGTCAAGGTATCAAAGGAATTTGACGATTCGACCGTATCGAAGATTTTGGAACTGGTGGAAAATGCAAGTACGAGAAAAGCACAGTACGAGCAGTTCATTACCAGATTTGCAAAATACTATACACCGATCGTATGTTTCCTTGCACTTGCAGTAGCGATCATTCCGCCGATCTTTGTAGGTGAATTTGGCAAATGGTTCCACCGTGCATTGATCTTTCTGGTAGTATCCTGTCCATGTGCATTGGTCATCTCCATTCCACTTAGTTTCTTCAGTGGAATCGGCGGAGCATCCAAGGCAGGTATCCTTGTAAAAGGAAGTAACTATCTGGAACTTCTGGGTAAAGCAAAGATTGCCGTATTTGATAAGACCGGAACTCTGACAAAGGGTGTATTCAAGGTTGTAGAGACATGCGCAAATGGAATCAGTGAGGATGATCTTCTGGAGCTTGCAGCATATGGCGAATATTACTCCAACCATCCGATCGCAGCATCGATCAAGGCTGCATATAAGGGAACGGTACAGATCGACCGCCTCGATGGATATGAGGAAATCTCCGGAATGGGTATCAAGGTCTTAAAAGATGGAACAGAAGTGTTAGTCGGAAATAAGAAGCTTCTGGATTCCAGAAAGATATCCATGGCAGGAGCAAAACAGCCATCCAAGGTTGGAACAGTCCTTTTCGTAGCGGAAAATGGTGCATATAAGGGATGTATCACGATCGCTGATGAGATCAAGGATGGCGTTAAGGATGCAATCGCATCAATCAAGAAATGTGGAATTGATAATGTTGTTATGCTGACCGGTGATAAGAAAGAGGTTGCTGACAGTGTAGCAAAAGAGCTTGGCATTGATACTGTATGTGCAGAACTGATGCCGGGTGATAAGGTAGATAAAGTAGAACAGCTTCTCCGCGAGAAGGATGAAGACAGTACATTGATCTTCACCGGTGACGGAATCAATGATGCGCCTGTTTTAATGCGTGCCGATGTCGGTATCGCAATGGGAGCCATGGGTCAGGATGCTGCGATCGAAGCAGCAGACATCGTTTTGATCGATGATGATCCGGGCAAGATTGCCGTAGCATATGCAATTGCCAGAAAGACGGTTCGTATCGTGCAGCAGAACATCGTGTTTGCACTTGCTGTCAAGATCATTGTTATGGCACTCGGTGCCCTTGGTCTTGCAAACATGTGGGCGGCGGTATTCGCCGATGTCGGTGTTGCCTTCCTTGCGATCATCAACGCAACCCGCGCGCTGAAGCCATGATGTATAAATAAAAATACCATATAAGAATGAGACATCTATATCTTTATTACGCAGAACACTTTCGTTCTATTCTCACGCAGCGGTTCTAACCTCACTGCCTATGGCAGTTCACTAAGAACCGGCGTTCGAATAGGTCTGCTACATAAAATATAGATGTCTCATTTCTTTTATATGGTATTTTTATCTTGTTGCTTGTGACGAGAGCGTTTCAAACTATAGATCTATGAATAAATCAAGATGCTTCGAAAGCGAATACTTTATAACTGGTGTGTTTGCATATTGAGAATTTGAATAAAAAGAGAAGACCGTCTTACTATTATGAAGCAAGCCTGTTTCAACGCCGGTTCTTAGTGAGTCGCCAAAGGCGAGGAGCTTAGTACCGTTGCGTTGAAATAGAGTGCAAACGACTTGCGTAATAATAGTAAGACGGTCTTCTCTTTTTATAGTTTCATGCACACAAACAAATCAGTTATAAAGTGTTCGCGGAACCTACTGCTCTTCGTGAGCGAGTGCCGCAGCAACAAAGCCTTTGAAAAGCGGGTGTGCTTTATTTGGTCTGGACTTGAATTCCGGATGTGCCTGAGTTCCGATGAACCAAGGATGATCCGGAATCTCGATCATCTCAACGATGTGACCGTCAGGAGAGAGACCAACCAGTTCCATACCATTATCTGTTAAAGCCTTACGGTAGTCATTGTTGACTTCATATCTATGTCTGTGACGCTCATGGATGTATTCTGTGCCATAGAGCTCATAGGATTTGGAATCTTTGCTGAGTACACATGGGTAAGAACCAAGTCTTAAGGTTCCACCGAGGTCTGTTACATCATGCTGATTCGGCATGATATGAATAACCTGATGGAAAGAGTTCGGATTGAATTCTGAGCTGTGGGCATCTGCATAACCAAGGACATGTCTTGCAAATTCAACGATCGTGAGCTGCATACCGAGACACAGACCAAGGTAAGGAACCTTTTTCTCTCTTGCATACCGGATTGCAGTGATCATGCCTTCGATACCTCTGTCACCAAAACCGCCCGGAACGAGGATTCCATCGACATCACCCAGTGTTTCTTCCACATTTTCAGGAGTTACAAGCTCGGAATCTACCCATTTGATCTCGACTTCGGCATCGTTTGCAACACCGGCATGCTTTAAGGATTCAACAACAGAAATATATGCATCATGCAGTGAGACATATTTGCCGACAAGAGCAACACGAACCTTTTTTTCCGGATTCTTCCAGGCAGTGATCATATCATTCCATTCCTTCCATGCATGTGGTTCCGGAGCAGGACAATCCATGTGTAAGCATTTGCACACAACATCAGCGAGATGCTCTTTCTCCATAGCGAGAGGAACTTCATATAATACATCAACATCCAGATTCTGGATGACATTCTGGCTAGGTACATTACAGAATAATGCGATCTTATCCTTTAAGCCCTGATCCAGCGGGTAATCAGAACGGCAGACCAGAATATCCGGCTGGATACCCATTCCCTGCAGGTTCTTAACACTTGCCTGAGTCGGCTTTGTCTTTAATTCACCGGAAGCTTTCAGATAAGGAATCAGAGTAACGTGGATCATAATGCAATTCTCATGTCCGACGTCATGTGTAAACTGACGGATCGCCTCTAAGAAAGGCTGGCTCTCGATATCGCCGACTGTACCGCCAATTTCGATGATTGCTACTTCGGTATCCTTTGCATCCGGATTCCGATAGAAGCGCTCTTTAATTTCATTTGTTATATGTGGAACTACCTGTACGGTGTGTCCGCCGAAGTCGCCGTGGCGTTCTTTCTGTAAGATACTCCAGTAAATCTTACCGGTCGTAACATTCGAATTCTTATTCAGACTTTCATCGATAAAACGCTCATAATGACCAAGATCCAGATCAGTCTCCGCACCATCATCGGTTACGAATACTTCACCATGCTGGATCGGGTTCATAGTACCCGGATCCATGTTGATGTATGGATCGAATTTCTGGCTGGTAACCTTGTAGCCTCTCATTTTGAGCAGACGACCAAGGGAGGCAGCAGTGATACCTTTACCAAGACCGGATACGACACCGCCTGTGACAAACACGTACTTAATAGGCATAATAATTTCCTCCTGATATATTCTAAAAACGCATAGACATACGCTCTCATTAAAAAAACACTCATTATTATACGAGAGCATTTTTCAAAAGTCAATCAGCCGTATCGAAAAACAGGATGTATCCGGCATAAAAATATGGTATGATAGTATATAAGAAGTCAAACTTAATAAAATTATGGGAAATTGTTCATAAACTTTAGAAAATAAAGCGAAAAATATACATTTGACAGGAAAATGAAGTAAGAAGACGGGAGATCTCGATGGGAGCAATTCAGTTTATCCATATCAGTGATGTGAATATCGGACGAAAATCAGACAAATTACTGTTCGGACAGACCGGTGAAAAGGACGGGATAACGACCTTGAAACAGGTTGTTTCTGATGCAGGAAAATTACAGGCTGATTTTGTATTTATCACAGGGGATCTCTTTGACCATCCGGCAACAGAAGAAGATCTTGCGTGGATTGATGAGATATTTCTGCCGCTTGATAAGACGGCGGTCATTTATTGTCAGGGAGATCATGATTACATGAAATCAGATAGTGCACTTACGAGCTATTCTTTCCGGTCAAATATTTATGTGGCAGGCTGCAGCGAATATCGGAATCCGGTTCCGGCAGGCTCTGCAATACATGGAGTAAAGCATGAAAATGCAACTGCCATGATCGATGTTATCCGGTTTCCGAAAAAAAATGCGGTACTTTATTGTGCCGGCTATTATAGTGCCGGAGCGCAGATGGCAGTTTTAGATGAACTGACACCGGCGGATGATGAGATGACAAATATCCTGCTGGCTCATGCCGGAAATCACGGCGCGATACCGATCGATTATCCGACGATCCGGAAAGCAGGATTTGATTATATTGGATTAGGACATGAAGCTTCCTATAAAAATATGTATAATGGCAGGATCTGTTATCCGGGTGTATTGGAACCGGACAATAACAGGGAGACCGGACCGCATGGCTATGTGCAGGGAAAGTTATCAGATGGCGTGGTATCGGTACGGCTTGTGCCTGCATCACAAAAAGAATATAAGACGATCCGCTATCCGGTCAGTAACTATATGTCAGATGAAGAACTGGCAGATGAATTGCATCGTATCATTGCAAGAGAGGGAGAAAAAAATATTTATTCGATCTATCTGGTACGACCGGAAAAATGTGAGAAGACCTTTCATTTGAAGGAGGCACTGGCTACTTACCGGATTGCCGCGCTGATCGGAGAAGTGTATCAGCGTGAGGATTATGATGAATACAGAAAAGCAAACCGGGGAAATGCATTTGGACGATTGCTTGATAAACTGGATGCCGACTCTCCGATCCGGGAGGATGGGGCGAAGCTGGCAGTTGACCTTGTTATAGAACGATCAAAGATATACACCAGAAGCAGCCGGAAAATGAATGACCGGCTTTATGAGGAAACGATCCGGGCAGTGCTTGAGAATCTGAAACAGGATATGGATAAACTCCGTACCTCAAAGGATATTCAGGCATATGAACAGGCAAAGGAACGGCTGGCAGAAAGTCCGGATGTACTGGAACGCTTAAATGAAGCATGGGCAATGGAACGGAAGAACAAACTGGAGCTTCTGACTGCCCGGAACAATCAGGCGCAGATCGTACCAAGACACAGAAGCAAATGGATACGAACCGGTATCCGTGCCGCCATTGTTCCATTTGTCATATTCTGTATTATGGCATTATTCCTGATGCCACGGGCGTATGTTCAGATGTCAGAGCGTATGAATGGTACAGATGTGGTTCGTTTTCTGGTTACATCAATACTTGCGATTGTGCTCTGCTTTGTGATCGGTTATGTATTTGCAAGGCTGATCGATCAGAACAAGGCAGACGGAATACGAAAAGAACGTGCAGATGCAGAACGGCTTGAACGCGAGCTGGCTGCAAAAGGCGAGCAGCTTCACGAAGTCAGAACCGGATATCAGTTACAGGATACAAAGCGGCGGGAGATCCAGTCGGATGTGAATGCCAGAGAAGATCTTGTGGCGCAGACGATCTATAAGCTTCAGGTGATGGAAGAAGCGATGCGGACGTTAGAATAAAAAGAAAAAGGGCACTTGAAAAACAGGTGCCCTAGGACACTAACATATTTGCCAGCAGGATACTTACAACGATCCCTGCACCGAGAGATAACAAGGCGCATGGGATGATATATCGGGATTTGCGGACTTTGGCGGCCATCAGATATACAGACATCGTATAGAATAAAGATTCCGTACAGCTAAGGATAATGGCAGCGGTGAGTCCTTCCCTGGAATCAGGTCCATAGTCGTTAAAAATGTTAAGCATCAGACTGGTGGCAGACCCGGAGGAGAACAGCTTCGTTATGATAACGGGGATCACACAATCCGGGGTATGTATAAGGGAGGCAATCGGTTTTAGAACCTTTGTGATCAGGTCAAGCGCACCGGAATCATTCAGGATTCGTACAGCCACAAATAGACCGATCAATGTTGGAACTAATTCAACTACGATCTTCATTCCGTCAAATGCCCCGTCAATAAAATCTTCATAGACATTCGTCTTTTTGATACAGCCATATAACACAACAGCAAATATGACCAGTGGGATGATACTGTTTGAGATTGTTGTCAGCATAACAAGCCTCCATTAAGATTCTGTGTATGTTTATTTCGCCGCTTCATTTTCCTCGTTTGTTTATAATGACAGCCAGCAGGACGGCGACGGCGGTGGAGCAGACGGTTGCGATGATGCCGGGCAGGATAATGGCGGTAGGATGTTCAGAACCATAGGTTGCACGATAGGCAATGATATTTACCGGGATCAGTTGCAGCGAAGAAATATTCAGGATCAGGAAGACGCACATTTCTCGACTGGCAGATTTGCTTCCCTTGTTGTCCTTAGCCAGCTCCTGCATTGCCTTTAGTGCCGGCGGTGTTGCAGCCCACCCAAGCCCTACAATATTTGCAATGATGTTCGTACACATATATTCATATGCCGGATGCTCCGGGGAAAGTCTCGGAAATAAGAACTTCATGACAGGGGACATTTTCGATGACCATTTCTTCATCAGACCGGTGCGTTCTGCGATCTTCATAATCCCACACCACATCGTAACAATTCCAAGCATGGTGATACAGAGTGAAACGGCATCACTCCCGGCATCAATGATACCTGCATTCACATCTTCCATATGCCCGGTCAGAAGTGCGGTGATAATACCGACTAAGATCATGGCAGCCCAGATCAGATTAATCATAGAAGCCCCTTTGATTTTGCTTTTACATAATGAATATATGCGGGAATATGGGGGAAGTATGCTATAGTATTATTGATTTTTAAATCCATACAATGTGAATTTTATATATTCTATATTGCAATGATATCAGAATAACGATAAAATAATGATAATATATTAATGACAAGAAGCATGAAATAAAAAGGAGTGATAAAAATGATACAGATTAGACCGGTTTCAGATCTTAGAAATAAGTTCCCTGAAATTGAAACAATTGTGAATAGTGGAAAGCCTGTATATTTAACGAAAAATGGATATGGGGCGATGGTTGTTTTAAGTATGGAAGAGTATGCGAATCTTACAGAGAATGTTGAAATGAAACTTGATGAAGCTGATAGACAGGCAAAAGCGACAGATAAAAGACTTTCACATGAAGAAGTATTTAGCAAAGCAAGGAGTGTGATGGATGCAAGATAAAATTTACAAGCTAAGATATTTGCCACTTTTTGAACAGGATTTGCTTGATACAGTGAATTATATTTCGAAGGTTTTAAAAAATGAAGAAGCGGCAATGCGACTGATAAATGATGTTGAAACAGCAATATTAGCCAGATTAAACAATCCGGTAGCGTTTGAACCATATCATTCCAGAAAAAAACGTGAATATCCATATTACCGGATCTATGTAAGAAATTATGTGATTTATTATGTGGTAATTGATGATGTTATGGAAGTACGACGGTTATTGTATGGTGCAAGAAATATAGAAAATTTGTTAAATTAATACATATAAAAAGAGCAGTAAAATTATCAGGTTTACTGCTCTTTTTATATGTATTCGTCTCAATCATCCTGTAATATGTCACATTTTTACATTTTCCCCATAAAGTATAGAGAGATGAATAATATGCAAATTCAGGAGGTATATTCATTTGGAACAGTATAGAAACTGCAACAGAAATGGCGGCAGATATCCTGCTCAGCCAAATCTCATGATGCAATATGCAAATAACCGCAATGCCTCTTCCTGCAATGGAAACCGTCAGGGCACAGGCGGCTGTCCTTCCAGACAGGATCATTGCGAAACAACAAGAAAGGATGTAGAGACCTGTGGCAGATTCAGTCCGCATCCGATTGGTATGGCGTATGTGCCAAGTCAGGAATTTGGGGAACTCTATGATGCGAAAAAGGGGCTGTGCGAAGGAACCATGTTCCCGGATCTGAATCTGATCTTTTGTGGTGTAAGGGGGAAATAGGCAATGAATAATATGAACAAACAGCAGCTCTTTGCCTTTATAACAGAAGTGTCCTTCGCGTTGGATGACATTTCCCTGTATCTGGACACTCACCCGGAATGTCCGAAGGCACTGGCAGCATACAGCAATTATAAAGCAATGCGGCAGCAGGCAGTCCGCGAATACACGACCGCCTATGGTCCATTGAACCGATATCAGGTAAATGATGACAATTATTTTGACTGGGTTGACAAACCTTGGCCATGGGAAAGGGAGTGTGGTTGTTAAATGTGGATCTATGAAAAAAGATTACAGTTTCCGGTAAATATCAAAGAGACAAATGCACAGCTTGCGCAGGCAATAATCTCACAATACGGCGGACCGGATGGTGAAATGGGTGCATCGATGCGGTACCTGTCCCAGCGTTATGCAATGCCGGACAATAAGGTGAAAGCGATTCTTACCGATATCGGTACAGAGGAGCTGGGACATCTGGAGATCGTTGCCACGATCATTTACCAGCTTACCTGCCGGTTATCGATCGAGGAGATTAAGGCATCGGGATTTGACAAATATTACATCGATCACACCTTAGGAATCTGGCCGCAGGCAGCAGGCGGCATTCCATTTAACGCCTGCGAATTCCAGAGTAAGGGTGATCCGATCACGGATCTTTTCGAAGATATGGCAGCAGAGCAGAAAGCCCGCTCGACTTATGACAATATCCTGCGTCTCTGCAAGGACTATCCGGATGTATATGAGCCGATCAAATTCCTTCGCGAACGTGAGGTCGCACATTTCCAGCGCTTCGGTGAGAGCCTTGGCATTGTCCGCGACAAGATGGATACAAAGAACTTCTATGCATTTAACTCAGCATTTGACACAAGTGCTCCATGTGTGGAGAAATGCGGAAAGTAGAAGATAGCAACTGCCGGTTATTTATTATTATATAGTAGCGACAGAAAAAAATATCAGGCAGCAATCCTGAATCGGGGATATCAAGCTGCCTGATTTTTTTACAATGTATATTATTGAGAATAATTCTTGAAAAGAATTATAAATTTATTCGGTTTGTGGTATAATGAATATAAAATTATTTGCTTGCAAGGATGAAAAAACAAATCGTATTTTGTAAAAGGGAGGTACAAGCATATGGACAAAAAAGCAATCTATAATTTATCCTATGGTGTATTCATGTTATCCACTAGATCAGGGGAGAAGGTAAACGGCTGCATCACAAATACATGCATGCAGGTGGCAGGTAATCCGGTTCGGGTTGCGATATCTGTATTAAACACGAATTATACATGTGATCTGTTGAAAGAGAGCGGGATATTCGCTTTGAGTATTCTGGATCAGACCTGCTCATTTGCGACGATAAAACATTTCGGGTTCCAGTCCGGCAGAGATGTGGACAAATTCGCAGATCTGCAAATGCCAAAGGACTGCAATGACATTCCGTATATGGGATGGAATGCCTGTGCCGTGATCAGCGGAAAAGTAGTAGAACAGCACGACCTTGGCACACATACGTTATTTATCGCAGAAGTCGTAGATGCCAAGCTGATCAATGAAAATGCACCGCTGACTTATGCGGATTATCAGACAAAGGTAAAACCAAAAGCAGAACCGAAAGCCCAGGACAAGAAGATCGTAGGCTGGCGCTGTCGTATCTGTAATTATGTATATGAAGGAAGCGAGCTGCCGGCAGACTTCACCTGCCCGATATGTGGACATGGGGTAGAGGATTTTGAGCCGGTGTATGAGGCGTAATTGGAAAAAAATAGAGAATGAAGTAAAGAAACAAAACCTCAGAATCATGCTGGAACTTTTGTTGCGTAATGCGATAAGGGAGAGCGTGAGGATGGGGTTTTATTATTGTAGATTAATGATGTGATGAAAAAGATGTCATTTTAGGTTTGCAAAAAATGAAGTGAAAAATGACTTTATATAATAGAGATAAAGAAATAGAAGAAAGGAGGGCGATTGGCTGATGTAGAGAAAAAGATTCAGAAAATATAAAATACAAATTTTAGAATTACAAAGGAGAATTTATTTATGTTGAAAATAGCAAAAAAAATATTAAAAATGTTAACTGGAAATGATAAGGATGCACGAATTAAAGTTGTGATAAGTTTCTTTGTATCAGGTATATTATTTGCCTTTTTGTCAATTGTGTTACCTAAAGAAATGAAATTGATGAACGTATATAATGAAATGGCTTCAATTTGTTTCGCATTGAGTTTGTTTATTTTTTATGAAAAACAAGGAGCACCGGGAATAGAAAAGCTGGGAGTTGAAATGGTGCAGTGGGTTGGTGGACTGATATGTTTCTTAATTCCTGCAAATGTTTATGTGCTAAGTGTTGAGGGGAAAATAACAAAAGCATGGATAATGTATGGATCTTGTATATTTTTTGTTATTTTTATTACCTTTATTACGTTTAAAATTAGTAAATTATTTTCATTTTTAAAATATGTAACAGGAATAATAAAAAATAAACTATTCACTTCAAAAAGTAATGAAAAAATGAAAATAGGAACATCATATTTGATTTCAATAGTAGGCTTTTTAACTGCAATGCAATCTATTGTGAAAATTATATATAGTGCTATAATGCATATTTATCATTTGGTAGTATAAAAATTGAAATTAGCATTATATGGTTTCCCCAGACAGAATAGAGCTACGGTGGATGTAATAATCTATTGCAGCTCTATTTTTGTATGTATAATGATAATTCTGAAAAAAGCGTATCAAATAGCATTGTTTAGATGTTTTTGGATTGTAATATAGATTGTAAAGAAGGGGGAATACAATATTGCACTCTTACAAGTGTATGAGTTGCATGAATTTGTTGATAAATGATGAAAAATGAAATATAATTGAGTACATAATAAAAGGGGGCGGGTCTTTAGAGTCGTTATTTAGACGATGAATCTGATTGATGTTATATCATTAAAAATTAAGTTCCATATGCCAACTAAAAGAAAATAAAAAGAAAATATTCTATAAAGGGGGAGAAGTGTTTATGCAAACATTCGAATTATTACCAACAGAAGACAATTTGATTAATTCAATTAAAAATGATAGCTTATCCAGAAATGAAGAATTGCGATATTTCTACAGATTAATAGAGGCACAGGATCGTTGTACGTCAATATCACTCAATGGTAGTTGGGGGAGTGGAAAAACTTTTTTTGTAAGACAAGAAGTATTACTAATCAATGCGAAAAATACGAGTAGTAAGATTAATGAGGAAAAAAGAAAGATAATAGTAGATAATATAGCACCACACGAAGATGATAATAGTGATTTTGCTATATATTTTGATGCATGGGAAAGTGATAATGATACAGATCCGGTGATATCGATTATTTATGAAATAGTAAAACAATTGGGAATTGAGTACATTTTCGATAGGACAGATATATTTAAAATAGCTTCGACATTAATAGAACAAATAAAAGGAATAAATGTAGAAAAGATACTCAGAAGTTTGAAATCTAATAATCCACTTGATGAGATTCGTTCGCAAAAAAGTATGCAAGAGGAGTTCCGTAATTTTTTTTCTAAAATATTGGATGAGCGAGGAGACCGTTTAATATTATTTATTGATGAATTGGATAGATGCAAACCGGATTATGCGGTTCGATTGTTGGAGCAGATGAAACATTATCTGACAAGTGATAAAATTACAGTAGTCTATTCTATTAATCTTGAAGAATTACAGCACACTATTAAACATTATTATGGACAGGAATTTGATGCTTGTAGGTATTTGGATCGCTTTTTTGATATCAGACTTCAAATTCCTGTTTTAGACATGGAAAAGATTTACTCAAAAATGGGATTGCAAACGGGCTATGTGTTAGAAAGAGTCAGTCAAAAAATGATTGATATGTATCATATGCAGATAAGGGAAATAGAGAAATATTATAGTCAGTTGAAAATGACTGTGTATAAAAAGACACATGAAAATAAAAATTATTATGATTATGAGGAAAAAGGGCAAGAGTTCATCGCATTATATATTGTTCCTATAATAGAAGGACTTTGTATAGTTGATACAAATTTATATTATAAATTTATACGTGGAGAGTATGCAGAGCCATTGATCAAAATTTTATCAGAGGAAAGTTCAAACAGAAATGTTTTAAATAATTTATTAAATGATGACGAAACATATATGAAAGATCAGATTGATAGATCTTATATTTCAAAAGAGGCTGCAATAAAAAGAGTGTATGATACAATATTTAATTTTAATTTTAAAAATGATGTTATTCCCTTGGGGGAATATAATTTTAGCAGATGGTCAAAGAAATTTGCTGTAAATGTTGCAAATGGAATGTCATCATATGTGGATTATGGATTATAGATAGTATTTGAATTACAATTTAAAGGAAGGGAGAATGGATGATAATTATCATTCAAAATAAAATTTATGAGAGTTATAAAAAAGTATTATAAGCTAATTATATTAATTATTATTGCTATTGTTTCAATAG